>Ga0222622_10000079_pt1 | contig 33886 bp, 30 predicted proteins | sample PLM2_5_b1metaG_FD_177335 | JGI IMG/M metagenome (GOLD analysis project Ga0222622, IMG submission 177335) | Groundwater sediment microbial communities from an aquifer in East River, Colorado, USA - PLM2_5_b1 | ecosystem: Environmental > Terrestrial > Soil > Riparian zone | place: USA: East...
GGGCACAGCCGCGAAGAGATGGAGCGCTATTTAGTGGCGTGCGAGCAATTCACCCCGCAGGAGTATTATGCTACGCCGCACGGCGGTCATTCTTCGAGTGACCTCGGAACAAGCCTTGCCAGAGCACTTCGGGATGGTGGCGCGAAGGTCGCGTGGCGCAGCCCGGTCAACACACCGTTTGCGGCCAACAACATTGCTCACGCCGAATTCTTTCCCTGCGCACGAGGCGCGACTGCGCCAACGGTGTTCCTGTTGCATTCGCTAATGTCTACCAAGCCTGTTGGCTATCGTCGTTGTGCACAGCGCTTCAACGAACTTGGCTGGAGCGCTTGTTTACTCCACTTGCCCTATCATTTTTCGCGTGTCCCGAGCGGCTACTGGAATGGCGAGCTGGCAATTACTTGCGATCTTGTACGCAATGCAGAAGGGCTGCGTCAAGGTGTGATTGAACTGCGGCAGTTGATCGCTGGATTACGGGCTCACGGCTGCCGCGACTTCGGAGTGCTCGCCACCAGCTACGGCGGCTGGATTGGCGCCTTGCTCGCGACGGTTGAATTTGATCTTCGGTTCGTTGCCCTAATGGGTCCGATCGTAAACATCGAGCACGCGATCTGGGCGAGTCCTGCGGCACGGCTGATTCGGCGCGAATTAAATCGCGCAAACATCGAGGCGTCTCTCGTTGCGCGGCATTTTCATCTCAGTTCGCCATTGCACTGCCAGCCAGTATGTGATCCTGCCAGGGTTCTATTCGTAACCGGTGAGTTCGATTCAATTGCGCCATCCGACGAAATCGAGGCGATCCATCAAAAATGGCGCGGCTCGGAACTATTAAGTGTGCGCCAGGGACATTTCGGCAATCGGATGATGCGCGAAACGATCGCGCGGCTGAAAGAGCGCGGGTTGTAACACAGCCGTCCTGGCTATAGGGCAGCGGGCATCTCCGGCTGAATCACTGGATTCCAAGAAATTCCAGGGTCGGCCCAAGGTCACTGAATGCTGCCTCTGCAAGGACATTGTGCCCTTCCACTGACGCATGCCAGCCATCGATAGGGTGAAGTAATTCCGCGCGGCTAAGATCAGCTGCAGCTAATGCATTGGAGTATCGCAGCTGGATGTTTCCAGCGGACTCGATTTCCGGACTCAGCTCTTCAACCGTTGCGCGCAGCTCTTCGTTCACCATCGAAGCGAGACGAACCAGATTGCACCGGTAAGGTGGATGAAAAGAGACGAGGTATCTGTAAGTCGTTTCCAGGTGTAGATACAAACCCCTGTTCGATTGTCGAAGACGTTCGGCCACCTCGCGGCCTTTGAAATAGGATTCGAAATTGATTAATCCGAACACGACAACAGCCACGCGATGTGTTTCGGTTCGCGCGCGTCCGAGCAAGCGGCGCAGCTGACGCTCGTAATTTTGTCGGAACTGTTGGCATTGATGGTTCAAACGGCGCTCCGGCGCATTCAATTCATCCCGCGGACACCGCCATGCCCAGTCGACATTATTATGCCCGATAGAGATCAAAATCAGATCGGGAAAGCGAACTACTCGCAGCAGCTGATTGATTTGGCCAGAAAAACTGCGCGTCCCCAGGATGCGGCGAGAAAAATTTAATCGGCCACCCTCATCGTCCACCAGCGCGCCGATTCCGGCATATTCGATCGCAACGAAAGGCGTGATCTCTTCCAGTCTTTTGGAAATGCTGCGAACCTCCTGGTACGGAGAAGCACGGGCGAGAAACCAATTCCTTCCACAGTGAGTGTGTGCGCGCCAGAACGTGCTCCAGGGCGACGAGATGTAGATACCCATGCAGGAGCTGTCGCCAAGCATGACAACGTGCGGTAGCCGAGCGACCAGTTGTCGTTTCGTGATCTCGCCATTTCGATACGACAAGTAAGCTGGGTGAAATTGCGATGCAGGATCAGCGATTCGCCCTAAAAAATTTGAGCTGACCACCGGAGTAGACTTCACCGGCGTCTCCTTTGCGATAATCGATCTTCAATTGTCCCAATCCATCGCGTCCAGCAAACGCCGAAATCGAGGATCGTCTGCGGTGAGCGCGGGCAACCATTCACCGATTCGTTCGCGCTTCCACCACGCGTTATCACCAATCGGCGCAAACTGATAGCGGTAAAGCCGTGCGCGGACGTAACGAGGCGGTGCATCGGGAAAGGGATTATTCGCCAGGAGCGAGAGGGTGCCGCGATCGTTATGCAGAAGTTTCCAGACAAAATGCAGCGTCCACGGATAATCGCCGGGTGAAGCCATCGCAGCGAACCAGATTTGCCAGTCAATCCGCGGTTGGTACGGCGCAACGAACCGCGGTCGCCGGTTGGGATCGCCCGGTTTGGCTTTGAACTCATATTCCTTCCATTGTGTATCGCCCGTAATTAGCGCGTCGTCCGTTCCCTCAAAAATAATTTCGTCGCGTTCGCGTCCGACAGATCCAAACGCGCCGTAAGTATTCACGAGATCAAGCGGATCGTAGGAAGAGTTCATGAGTTGACGGCCCGAAAAAAGGTTCAGCACGGGTGCGACGCTCAGATAGATCACCACGATCGATAAAGCGATCGCGATCGCGTTGTTGATGCGCGACGGCTCCGATTCTTCAGCCGCTCGCTCCGCGCGCTGAACTAATGCCTTCGGTAGAAAATGGCGTAGAAAGGTATCGTCAAAGCACGCCAGGAAAGGAATGATCGTGAGGTAATTGAGGAACGAAAGATTGCCGCTGATGATCAGAAATATTTGGAAAGTGACAAGTAAGACGCCAGCGATGTGTCGCGCCTGTCGCCGTCCAAACGAAAACCAGGGAACGACCAGCTCGATGAAATGGTTCCATGCTGTCTCAATTTTGTGGAACCATAGCGGCGCAAAGTGAAGATAACGACTGATGGGGCTGGGTATCGGCTGGGTTTCGTAGTGATAGGCAAGGCAAGTGAGATCGCGCCAACAGGGGTCACCCCGAAGTTTGATCAGACCGGCGCCGACCATGATTCGGAATCCAAGCCAGCGAAAAAGCCAGAAAACCAGGATCGGCGGCCTGCACTTCGGGAATGGCCGTCCATCAAGTAAAGGGCAAAGAAAGATAGATAAGAAACCAGTCTCAAGCAGTTGAATCTCCCAACCGTAACCGTACCAGATTTGCCCTACGTGGACGATCGACATATACATCACCCAAAGAATGCTGAGGATGATCGCGTTTGCGTAGCCACCGAGGACAACAAACGAGAGCGCCAATCCGACCCAAGCTAAGATCAACATTCCATGATCCGAAATGCCGAGCCAAAAAAGAGTCGGCACTCGCAGTATGCCCGCAGCGCGCGAGCCGAGTTGGGTTTGAACGCTCGCGAGAAAATGATTAGCCGGAGTTAATCCGTGCTCCCCAATCAATGGGACGAGTTGCTGCGCAGCGACCAAAAACGCCACCGCATAAACAAAACCCAGCAGCCGCAGGATGATGAACCGCGTCAGCCAATAAGAATTCCCAAGTGCGAAAAGCTTCTGGAAGACGTTTTCCTGATTCATTGCGGAGCACAAAACGTCCAACGCCGAACGTCCAACGTCCAACGCTCAATACTGATCACTTTGGCAGTTGGAAATCGGAAATTGGAAATGACAGTGCCAGGGGGAAATTCGAACTCCCGACCAACCCCGAAAGCTTTCGGGGCTGCTCTACCACTGCAAATAGTGAATAGCCAGGCGGGGATTCTCTTTTGCTTTTAGGAATCGCTCAATGTCTCGAGCTTCTTTTAGTGTCGAGTACTCGCGCTGCGCTACAATTTGAAAATCTTCGATTCGCTTCGTGGCGTGCGTATGACCACGACGATGTTGCGCGAGTCGAGCTGCCAAGTCGGTCGTCGAACCGATGTAATGTCGTCCAGATGATCCACGTAAAATATAAACCCATGCCCCATACAGGGTGCCAGGGGGGAGATTCGAACTCCCGACCAAGGGCTTATGAGTCCCCTGCTCTACCACTGAGCTACCCTGGCAAATAATCGGCGGGAAAGGTCAAGCGCATGAGATGGACTGTCAACGCGACACGCACCACAAACGGTTCTTTCTTTGCTCGTCCCTTTTCCTGTTCCCTCTTGCTCTTGCTCGCACTCTCGGCTTGCTGTGAGATAGCTTAGAGCAAGAAGAAGATTAAGAGGAAGCGGTAGAGAATATCTCCTACTCTTTGGGCTTCGAGATATACTGCTGCAACTCTTTATCGCCGCCTCGCAGAGCAGCCATAAAGCATACCCCGCTGTGTTCAGTTACTGCGCCGACCCAGCCTTCCTGGTGAACATAGCGCCATCCGGGAAAATGCAGTACTGCGCCGGTCTTCGTGTTCCGGTCTGCCGGAAAAAGGAACAATTGCATCCGTTTTTCGGCAAGCCAAATCTGAGCAATACGACGCGACTCCTCATCATCGAAAACACGACAACCAATTGTGCGAAAATCGGCGAATTCGTCTGGAACGTCGTAATGTTCGAGCCCGTGTTTCATAAAAAACAGATCACTCAAAGTACCCGCTTCGGTGCTTACCGGATCGAGCATCACCGGTCGCGTGGAAGCAGCCACAGTAAGTAATCTCCGAGCGGTCGCTGATCCCGGGAAATCATTCAAGCGCCCAAGGAGCTGGAACACAAAGACTCCGGCGATAACCACGACCGCGATACTGATCGCAAGGACGGCGGGATTCCGAATCATCTTTTTCCACGTCCACTTTGACCCCGCGACCAGGTCTTTTTCTGAAAACCATTCCGCCGACTCCGGAGGAATGGGAACGAGACGAACCAGCGCCGCCACCGCCCGATCGAAGTTCTGTTGATTGACAAATTCATCTGAATTGTCCGCACGAGATACCGCTGACCGCATGGAGCGATCGGCCAATTGGTCGTTGCTAAATGGCGCGCAATTCAAAAGGGCGCGTCGACGTCGCAATAACTGCAGCGTCTTCATAGTTTGCGTTGTTCGGGATGCTTAGCATCCAGCCATGCCTGCAGCTGTCGCCTCCCCTTTGCCAGACATCGCGAAAGGGCGCTCAGCTTGAGTTCGGCGATGTCGAGAATTTCGCGGTAATCGAATTCGTCGAGATAAAAAAGTGCCAGCGCAGTCCTCTGAGGCTCGGGCGCGGTGGAAATCCAAATTGCCAGTTGTGCGGGATCAAGCTGCTCGATCTGTAAGGCGGCCCCCGGAGCTATTTCATGTTCGTCAATTTCGAGCGACTCCGGCTGTAAGTCTGTCTTGGTTGCTTCCAAACACCGCCAACGCGCCTCGCGGAAGAGCCAAAATGGTTCCTTTGGTAATTGCCCTTGGGCGGCTCCAAGAGCGGCTTCGCGTAACGTAGTGTGAAAAACTTCCTGCGCCTTGTGCGAGTCGCCCAGCATCAAGAAACAAAGGCGATAAAGTTGCGGCAGATTTTGCTTTCGATCCGGCACTCTAGTTTTCCCCGAAAAAGTCAGCGCACTCTACGCGCGCTATTCATACCGACAAGGGCAGATCGGTCATAGGCGCCTCCAAATCAATCTGTTCAAAAATGGTGGTTGGAAAGCCGCTGCTCCTTGCAGCAATCAGCGCAGTTTCTTCAAACGACGCGCTACTTCTTCGGCGTTTTCTCGGCTGTTGAAGGCCGAAATACGAAAGTGACCTTCACCTTGTGCCCCAAAGCCGGCGCCCGGCGTGATGACGACATTCAACTCGCGCAGGATTTGGTCGAACATCTGCCAGCTCGTCAGGCCATCCGGTGTTTTCACCCAGATGTACGGCGCGTTTACACCGCCGAAGGCCTCCAGCTGAGCATCCGACACGGCGTCCCGAAGGAGTTTTGCGTTGCCCATGTAATGATCAATCAGCGCGCGCACTTGCTTGCGGCCTTCGTGCGAATACAACGCTTCGGCGCCGCGTTGCACCGGATAACTCACACTGTTGGATTTGGTGCTCCAACGCCGCTGCCAAAGAGGATGGAGCGGTAATCGACGACCGTTCTCCGTTTGGGCAAGCACCGATTTCGGCATCACCGTAAAACCACAGCGCACGCCGGTGAAACCGCCGCTCTTGGAAAAGCTGCGCAATTCAATGGCGCACTCGCGCGCACCTGGAATTTCGAAAATGGAATGCGGAATCTTAGATTCAACCCTCGCCTGGCGCTTCGCGTCCGCCTCTCCCTGGCCAGGGAGAGGATTGACGTGAGGATCGTCGTTGATGTAGGCCTCGTACGCGGCATCGAAGAGGAGAATCGCCTCATGTGCGTGGGCATACTCGACCCACTGCGCAAGCTGGCCGCGCGACGCCACCGCGCCGGTTGGATTATTGGGAAAACAAAGATAAACCAGATCGACGTGTTCCTTTGGCGGATCGGGCACAAAACTATTTTCCGCCGTGCAGGGCAAATAAACGATGCCTTCATAGCTACCGTCTTTTCCGGAATGGCCCGTGTGGCCAGCCATCACATTTGTGTCGACGTACACCGGATAGACTGGATCGGGGACGGCGACCTTGTTTTGATCGCCGAGGATATCGAGAATGTAACCGCAATCGCATTTTGATCCGTCCGAGATAAAAATTTCATCGTCGGCAATTTCGATGTTGCGGCCGCGGTAGTCGTTCTGCGCAATGGCCGATCTTAAAAATTCGTAGCCCTGCTCCGGACCGTAGCCGCGGAATGTCTCGTGGTCGCCGAGCTCTTCGACAGCGCGCTTCATTGCTTCGATCGCCGCGCGCGGGAGCGGCTCGGTCACATCACCAATTCCGCACCGAATTAGCCGCTCGGCCGCCTTCGGATTGGCTTCACAAAATTCGCGGACCCGGCGCGCCATTTCTGGAAACAGGTATCCGGCCTGAAGCTTCAGATAATTTTCGTTTAAATAAGCCATCTCCTTTGGCGAACGGCTGTGACCGCCAAACGTGTACAAGTTTAGCGGCGGTCATAGACCGCCGCTACAGGAGAACGCGCCAGGCGCAAATCAGTAGTTCTTCGCGACGGCGTCCCAATTCACCACGTTCCACCAAGCCTTAAGGTAATCGGGCCGTCGGTTTTGATATTTTAGGTAATAGGCGTGCTCCCACACGTCGACGCCGAGGATCGGCTTGTTTCCATCCATCAAGGGGCTGTCTTGATTTGGCGTCGAAATAATTTCGAGCTTTCCACCCTTGTTAATCAGCCATGCCCAGCCGCTGCCAAATCGGCCCACGCCGGCAGCGCTGAATTTTTCCTTGAACTCGTCGAAGCTCCCAAAGCTGGACTTGATGTCGTCAGCCAGTTTGCCTTTCGGTTCGCCGCCTGCATTTGGCCCCATGATTTTCCAGAAAAACGAGTGATTAGCGTGCCCGCCGCCGTTGTTGCGTACCACTGTGCGAATGTTTTCCGGGACGGTATTGAGATCGCTGATCAAGTCTTCCACCGATTTCTTCTCGAGGTCGGTGCCTTTGATCGCCTTGTTAACGTTGTCGATGTAAGCCTGGTGATGCTTGGTGTGATGAATTTCCATCGTGCGCGCATCGATATGCGGTTCCAAAGCATCGTACGCATAAGGTAATTTTGGTAGTTCGTAAGCCATAATACTTACAGTTAGATCGAATTACGCATTGCGACAGGTTTTATTTTTCGCGTTGGTAGGGCGGGCAGTCCCATGCCCGCCGTTTCAGGCGCAATTCACACAACGGCGCGCACAGAGTGACGCGCCCTACCTACGCGTACTCGGCCGGCGTACTGAGATGTCGAGCGCGAGGTGAAAGCCTATTCCCATTAACATCTCGCTTCAGCGAGGTGCTACCATCGGATTTGAAATTGCAACCGCTTCAGCGGTTTGTGATGCTTCCTTCGGTCGATGCACTCCGCTGAAGTGGAGTGTTACTGCTAGCGAGTGTCGCAGCGATAATAACCGGGCCGGGAACCGAAGCCGCTGCTGTAATTCACATAAGTCGCGAGAGCCAGTAGAGGAAAATTCTGGCGATACATGTCGTACTTCAAATAAAACACGCCCGGAAAACCGGTGCCTGTGATTTGCTCTTCATCCCACGAGCCGTCGGGGTTTTGTGAGCGAAGCAGGTACCGCAAGCCCCGCTGAATACTCGGCCGATCAAGATCGCTGCATGCACATATTCCCATGATTGCCCATGCTGTTTGCGATGCGGTGCTCTCGCCTATGCCTTTAGTGGATGGATTTTCATAAGTCCCGCAGGTCTCACCCCACCCGCCATCGTTGTTTTGACAGCTCTCCAGCCAATCACGGCCGCGCAGTATCCAGTCCTGCGTCATATCTTCGCCGATTGCGCGCAAGCCGCGTAGTACCTGCCAGGTGCCGTAAATGTAATTTACGCCCCAGCGGCCATACCACGAGCCGTCCTCATCTTGAGTATCAACCAGGTATTTGATAGCGTCGCGGACGCACCTGGCGTTGCGATCGAATCCGATGTAACCAAGCAGTTCAAGGGTGCGCGCAGTCAGATCACTGCACGTTGGATCGAGAATCGCGTTGTGATCCGCAAACGGCATATCCTCCAGCCAGGGAGTTGTGACATTTTTGTCGAACGCTCCCCAGCCGCCATCGCGACATTGAAAACTGAGCTGCCAGCCAAGCGCGCGACGAAACAGCTCGTTGAGTGACTGGCGGTCTTTCGGTTGAACCAGCCGCATCGCCATTAACACCATCGCCGTGTCGTCCGTGTCCGGATAATAAACATTGTTGTACTCGAACGCCCAGCCGCTAGCTTCAGGATACGGATTGTTTACCGCCCAATCACCGCGGATGCGGACTTCCTTGCTGATTAGCCAATCCGCGGCCTTCTGTAACGCGGGATACTCCGGCGAAACACCGGACTCGGCCAGCGAGATGACACTAATGGCAGTGTCCCAAACAGGAGACAGGCAAGGTTGAATGCGAAAATCTTCCGGATCATCGACAAACAGCCCCGCAAAATCTTTTTCGGCTTTGGCGTAAACCGGATTCGTTTTGGTGTAGCCGAGCACGTGCAGAGCAATCAGGCAGTTCAGCACTGCTGGATACACCGCGGCCAGGCCATCGCTGCCTTCGCCAATCCGTTCAACTATCCAGCGTTCCGCTTCTTCAAGCGCGCGCCGACGCAGCGGCCGAATACGAAGCGGCCGCAGAAATTTGAAAATATCATCTACTCGCAGAAAGAAATTCCGCCAAGTCCAGAACTTCTCGCTCCGAGGCAAACGCAAATCGCTTTGCTCAGTGCCGAGCGGATAGAGCTCGTGTAATTGCTTGTCGCCAGGCAAAACGCGAGTGGGTTTGAAATGGTTGATGATCGCCAGCGGCACGAGCATCGCGCGACTCCATGATGACATTTTGTAAATATGAAATGGCGCCCACCGTGGCAAAAGAACCATTTCTACTGGGATCGCTGGCAAGAATTGCCACGGGAACTGGCCCAACAGCGCAAGATAAAGCTTACTGAACGTGTTCATCTGCGGAATGCCTCCGCGACGCATAATACTGGCACGCGCCTCGCGCATATACGGGGCGTCCACCGAGCAACCGGCGAGTTTCAGGGCAAAATACGCTTTGACCGACGCGTTAATCTCGCTCGGGCCGCCATGATAAATGTTCCACCCGCCATCCGGCAATTGGTGCTTGAGAATGTGGCGAACGCAGCGCCGCTGCAATTGAGCGTCCACCTCGCCGCACCAGTGCATGAAAACGACGTAGTCCGAACAAAGGGTGCTATCGACAATCAGTTCACCGCACCAATGGCCGTCGGCTTTTTGCTGGCGCAGCAGGTTCTCTTGTGCACGCGTAATCGCTCGCGTGATCTCTTCGTCCGCCGGCAAATAAGCCTCAGATATCTCGGCTGGCGCGCTCGGCAGCACTATCAACTCCCTCGACGAATCCGCCATGTCCGTCTTACGAGGCTTGTGCAGTTGGTTCCGCTCGCTTCCCGGTGATGTGACCGTTTCCTGAACTTACTCCGTTAAAAGCGAGGACTTCACTGCCCCTGCCAGCAGCTCTCGGCTTCGCGCCAAAGTTGAATTTGATTGTTTTCCAGGTGTCGCCGCGCTGCGCTTGCAGTCCCAACGTCGCCGTTGGTTCGTAGCCGCAATGCACCATGCAATTTTCACAGCGACTGTCGCGCGCCACGCCATTAACGACGCCGTACCTGTCCCATTCCGTCTTTTCCAGAAGTTCCGCGTAACCCGAGTAATGAGCGTCCGTCATCAAGTAGCACGGCCCCTTCCATCCGCGAATATTGCGGGTCGGAATAGCCCAGGCTGAACACGTCAAATCACGTTTGCCTGCCAGAAACTCGAAATACACAGGGGTGCCGAAAAACGTGTATCGCTTCATCCATTGCTCGACTTTCCGAAACTTCTGAATCGTCATAGAGCGGGTGAGGAAGAAGTTTTCCGGACGCAAACTGAGGCGTTTGATCATGTCTTTCTTGGCGGCATCGTAGTCGTAGCCCGGCGTGATAGTATGGCCATCGACGCCAAGATCGGAAAGATAATCGAACATTCGCTCGATCTCCTGCATGTCGGTTTCCTTGTAAACCGTCGTGTTAGTCGCGACCTGGTAGCCGAGGACCTTTGCCATTTTGATGGCCAGAATGCACTCCTTGAAAACCCCCTCGCGCTCCACGATCAGGTCGTGTGTTCGCTCGAGACCATCGAGGTGCACATTCCAATACATCCATCCGCTCGGCGCGATCGTCGGCTTCGCCGTATCTTTCGGCCCTTTGCGAATTTCAGCTGCGTCTTTCTCCGAAACCAAACCCTTGGAAACAAGGACGTCGAGCTTCTCTTCCAAATCTTTCCGCTTTCCGGTTTCAGCATTCCGCAATTCTTTGGCCATCCACTCGCGCATTTTCTTGCGCATAAACATGGCGTTCGTGCAGATGTAAACGATTCGCTTTTGCGCGAGCAATCCTTCCACCAACGCTTCGATGTGCGGATAGATAAGGGGCTCGCCCCCACAAATTGATACCATCGGCGCATTGCATTCCACTGCCGCCCCCAGGCAGTCCTCCAAGCTCATCATGTCCTTGAGTGACGTGGAGTATTCTCGAATGCGCCCGCAACCAGTGCATGTCAGGTTACATGTATGCAACGGTTCGAGCTGAAGGACGGTGGCGAATTTCTTCGTGCCACGCAGCTTATGCCCGATCACGTAGGCCGCGATTTTCGCTGTGAGCGGTAAAGGAAATCTCATTGGAGCGAGGATAGTAACAAGACGTTCCGGTGTGTCAATCACCCGAGCCAAGCGCCCAGTATGTTAATCTGAATCGACCTCGGCGCCTTGTTTGGACTTGATCGCGCGCACAATACTCGGCGATTCCGCAAAAGCAAAATAAAGCTGCGACTGAAGGCGATTTGTATGGTTTAATAGGATGCAAGTCTATCTCTGGAAGGGAACTATAAATCATATGAAAAGATTACTCTTAGCAGCATTTGCCGCTGGCCTGATCGGCTGCGCAGAACAGCCCGCACCACCGCCCGGTGTGGCGGTAACGGGCGGTTACACTTACTCCCGGTACGCTACTACGGCGGAAGCGTGGGGATATCGAAACCCGGTTTATAAGAATTGGACGACGGAGCAACTGCAGAAGCGCCGCCTGGATCTCTATGCAACGCAGCCGTTCACTCGGACGCGCCAAGAGGTGCCCGCGTACATCTATAGCGGGATACCACTTCCACAGCAGGACGAGATCAAGGCAATCGAGACTGAACTCAACCACCGTTATCAGGCCGGTGATAAAACCGCAGAGCTGAAGGAATTCTGGCCGTCAGCGCGAAGACATATCGCCAGCGGCGCACGTTTCGAATCAGGTTTTTAAATTCGAGATCGAAGTGATGTAACCCGGCGGGAAGCCGCGGGGCGAGGTACGTTCGAAGTTCATTCTCGCTTGCCTCGATTACACGCCGTGCCAGCCGCGGCGGATTAAACTGACCGCAATGGCAGCAAGAAGGAGCGCGACAATCTTCGATACGCCGCGCAAACCCTGCCTGCCCATCCAGTGTGCTACCAGATCGGCATTCCAGAACGCGATCGCAACCAGGCCAAGATTGACCAAGAGCGAGAGCAGAGTAAACACCACGCCAACCGTATCTATGAGGATCAGCAGCGCAGTAAGCAGCGCTGGTCCGGCGATTAACGGCATTCCGAGCGGGACAACTCCAAAGTCGTCACTCGCTCCGCGGTCAGGTGACCCAACGTTGAGCAATTCGCGACCTGCCAGCCCGAGAAGAATAAGGCCGCCGGCGACTTGAAAGTCTGCAACAGTAATTCCGAGCGCGACGAAAATAATTTTGCCAAGGAACATAAACCCCACAGAGATACAAAGAGCCGTGAAGATTCCCACGAAGCCCTGCCGCTGCCGCTCTTCACGCGAAGCACTCCCGGCTAGACCCATAAATACCGCCACAAGCCCAATTGGGTCGATCGCAACAAAAATCGGAATAAAGGCGACAAAAAATTTGTGGATCATTCGTGGCCGGCGTTTTCCTTAAGGACCAGTTTTCGCCACAGATGAACACATATGAAACCCAGATTCATCAAAATTCGTTCTGCTATCTCTGAGAATCTGTGTATATCTGTTGGCCGATTCCACCTTGTCCTAGTCGTATGAAATCATCTCTTCTTTGCCTTCTATTCATTGCTGCTACTTCTTCGACTCTGCTGACTGCCGACCTGAAAACCGTCGATGATTTTCGTGCAGCTGCGGCGAAGGCAAACGCGGTGCTGACGATTCCTGATTGGGAGCAGACACCGGAAGCAGTCGAGGCTTCCATGAAGGATGCAATCGCAAAGGCGAATGCTGCGCTGGATCAAATCGGCGCTCAGGATCTCGGCAAAGTTACCTTCAAAAGCACTGTGGTGGCGCTGGATGATGCCACTTATCAGGCCGGACTTGCCGCCAATAAGGCCACGATCATAAAGGAAACAAACACAAACACCGCAATGCGCACCGCAGGAGAAAACGCAGTGAAAGCTTTCCAGGAATGGGCGGTCGGCATTGATTATCGCGAGGACGTTTACAGAGCGATCAAAGCTTTCGCGGACACGCATCCGAAACTCACCGGCGAAGACGAGAAGCTGCTCAGGGAAACGTTGCGCGATTATCGGCGCGCCGGCCTGGAGTTACCGCCCGACCAGCGCAGGGAAGTCGAACAGCTGCGCAAGGAATTGTCCAAGCTCGGAACCGATTTCGACACCAACATCGTGAAGGCGGCTGCGCCGGTCATGTTCACAAAGGCCGATCTCGATGGTTTGCCCGACAGTTTCTTCGCCTCGCCCGGCATCAAAACTGGCGATGATGTTTACACGGTGATGGCAAACGTCACCTGGCAATTCAATACGGTCGAGGAAAACGCAAAGAGCGAAGCGACGCGAAAGCAGCTTTACCTGATTCGCGAGACGCTCGCCAAAGACACAAATGTTCCTGTCCTAAATCAAATGCTCGCGCTCCGGAACAAGATCGCGCTGCGACTCGGTTACAAATCGTGGAACGACTACCAAACGGAAGTCAAAATGGCCAAGACCGGCGCGAATGCGGAGAAATATATCAACGATTTGGTCGCCGGCAGCCAGCCGAAATTGGACGGCGAAGTGGCGGAGTTACAAAAATTGAAGGCCGCTGATACAAACGATCCCAACGCTAAAATCGAGGTATGGGACTGGCGCTATTACAGCAATCAGCGAAACAAACAAAAATACGCGGTCGATAAGGAGGCGTTGCGCGCGTATTTCCCGTTCCAAAAAGCGCTCGACGGGATGTTTAACATTTACCAGAACATTTTCGGTCTGAAGTTTGAAAAGATCGTCGCGCCCTACAAATGGATTGATGATCTCCAACTTTATCTGGTGACCGATTCCGCCACAAGCGAACCGCTTGGCATGTTTTACCTCGATATGTTCCCGCGCGAAGGAAAATTCAATCACTTCGCGCAGTTCGACATTATCAGCGGCAAGCTATTGCCGGACGGAAAATACCAGCGGCCAACGGTCGCTTTGCTTTGCAATTTTCCGCCTGCGGCCGCCGATAAGCCTTCTCTGCTGACACACCAGGACGTAGAAACTTTGTTCCACGAGTTTGGTCATGCCCTGCATTCGATTGTTACTCGCGCAAAGTACGGTCGCTTTGCCGGAACGCATGTCCCCGGTGATTTCGTCGAGGCACCCTCCCAGATGTTACAAAACTGGGTTTGGGATAAAAAAGTGCTCGATACGTTCGCGGCCGATTTCAGGGACCCCTCGAAAAAGATTCCCACGGAAATCGTCAAAAAAATGAATGATGCGAAGCTGGCAAACGCTGGTGTTCTTTATCGGCGCCAGTTCGCATTTGCATCGCTGGATCTCGCTTTGCACAATCAGCACCCCGAAGATGTGCCTTACGATTGCGTAGCCGTATCGAATCCGATCCTGCAAAAAGTCTTTCTGCCAATTGATCCAAACACCACATTTGTTTCCTACTTTGGACATCTCAATGGCTACGATGCGGGTTACTACGGCTACGCGTGGGCCGATGCGATCGCAGCCGACATGGCGACCGTTTTTGAAAAAGCCAAGGACGGCTACCTCGACAAACAAGCCGGCATGAAATTGCGCCGCGAGATCTATGAGCCGGGCGATTCTCGTGACGTCAATGTTTCCATCGAGAAATTCCTGGGCCGCAAACAATCGATCCAGCCATTTCTGAAGAAGATCGGCATCGGTCCAGAGGAGAAAAAGAAAGCGCCCGCTGAACCCTCGCAGGAAAGCCGATAGTTGCCTGTTGCGTATTGTCCGAGTTCGGCGTTTGACACAAACGCCGCTACAACGTCTGCGTATACGGTGAAAATGCGATGGTGGTTCGCTGTAATCCTTTGGTTCAGTGCGACGCACCTCTTTGCGGCCGATGAATTGGCGTTGCGTTTGCAGCCGGCGCGGGAGGCGATCACGCCAGACGGGCTGCTCGCTCACATCAAAGTTCTTGCATCGGATGAGTTTGAAGGGCGCACGCCTGGGACGACAGGCGAAGAACTTTCGGTCAAATATATCAGTGACCAGTTCAAAAAAATCGGATTGAAGGCAGGAAATCCCGACGGGACATACACGCAGGAGGTTCCTCTCGCCGGGATCAAGAGCGAACCGCGAATGTCGTTCACCATTGGCGACAAAACGATCGATCTGAAATATCCGGATGATTTCGTCGCTTCATCGGCGCGTCTTCAACCGGAGATCAAGGTTGACAAGTCCGATGTGGTCTTTGTCGGATACGGCATCGTCGCGCCGCAGTACGGCTGGGACGACTACAAAGATGTCGAGGTGCGCGGCAAGACTTTGTTGATGCTGATCGGTGATCCTCCAATTCCCGATTCGAAAGATCCGTCCAAGCTCGACGAAAAGATGTTCAAAGGAAAGGCGATGACCTATTACGGTCGCTGGACTTACAAATATGAAATCGCAGCCCAAAAAGGCGCTGCGGCGGCGATCATCGTCCACGAAACACAACCCGCAGCTTATCCGTGGCAGGTCGTGAGATCGAGCTGGGGCAAAGAAAATTTCGAGCTGGATAATCCGAACAAGAACATGGACGCAGTTTCGGCGCGTTCCTGGATCACCCTGGACGTTGCAAAAAAAATAGTCGCCGATTGCGGGCAGGATTTCGAGGCGCTCAAGAAAACTGCCGTCACGAAAGATTTTCGGCCGGTGACGCTGAATGCCAAAGCTGGTATCCAGATCAAGCAGCAGATTCGCGAGTTCAAATCGCACAACGTCATAGGCAAACTCGAAGGAAGCGATGCGAAATTGAAGGACGAATACGTTATTTACACCGCCCACTGGGACCATCTCGGGCGTCACCCCGAATTGCAGGGCGACCAAATTTTCAATGGCGCAATCGATAACGCATCAGGTGTGGCATCGGTCATTCAAATCGCGGCTGCATTCATGAAAGTAAATCCGCCGCCGAAACGGTCCGTCTTGTTCATGGCAACGACCGCCGAAGAAGCGGGACTACTCGGCGCGAAATTTTATGCCGAACATCCGCTGTATCCGCTGGAGAAAACGCTTGCCGACATCAACATCGACGGCGTGAATCCGTGGGGCAAAACGCATGATCTTGAAGATCTCACCAATGGGAATTCAGCCTTGGACGACTTATTAGGCCAGGCAGCAGCGAGACAAGGGCGCGTGATGAAGCCGAACAGCGAACCGGAGAAGGGCGGCTTCTATCGGGTCGACAGTTTCGAATTTGCGAAAGCTGGTGTGCCAGTGCTGCACGCAGCGCGCGGTATCGAGATCATAGGCAAACCGCCGGAATATGGAAAACAGAAGCGCGATGAATTTGTAGCGAAACATTATCATCAGCCGTCCGATGAAGTTGATCCCGGCTGGGATCTCTCCGGTGCCGTGCAGGACGTTCAACTGCTGTTCGAAGTCGGCTACCAAGTCGCCAATGGCGACAAATTCCCGGAATGGGAAGCGGGAAGTGAGTTCAAGGCGAAACGCGAGACAATGCTCAAAAGGTAATTGAATTGGTTTTCGCGTCATTCGGTTCATCGGAGCGGGTAGAGTGCCTTTCCTCTGAAAGAGCATGATCATGATTGCACAAAAGCCAGAAGAACCTCGCCAATGACCGCTTTAGGACCGCACCGAAACTGAGTTGCAATGCGGCGGATTAGATGATTGAGTCGGGCTTCGCAAATCTGGAAATCTGAATGGGCTCTCTTAAGAAAAGACGGAAATCAAAAATTGCCAAGCACAAGCGCCGCAAACGCATGAAGGCGCATCGGCATAAGAAACGTCTGCGTTACAAGGTGTAACCTGCAAGGTTCTGCGCGACCACAGAACGCCCAACGTGCAACACTAGGGTTTGTATAATTGATGTTGAGGGTTTGGTGTTGAATACGCGATGCGTCTGCGGCGAGGCGCGTGCGCTCTCCAGAGGAGGCGGTTTGCCGAACGTGCCGCAGAAAGATAAGATTAGAGCCATGAAGGCGCCGAAGAAGTGGTCTGGTTCGCCACTTCGATGTTTGCTTTTACCATTACTTCTTCTCCTTACGGCGAATGCATTTGCTGACCCGATTACGAAAACTTCGCCAGCAAAAATTCCGCGATCGCAGCAGTCAAAACAAAGTGTGCGGCAGGATGATTCGCTCAATGTAAAACGAGCTTCAGACCTCGCTTTGCGTCCTGGAGGCGAACGCAAGGCTGGCGCGCTCACGCATTTTGTTGAAGGAATGGTTTTCGAAGAAAACGGCGAGATGGATCGCGCGCTAGACGCCTATCGCAAGGTACTCAACGTCGATCCGGGCCAGTCGCAACTCGCCGCGCGCGTAGCGGGCTTGCTGATACAGGACGACGATTTCCCACAGGCTATTGACGTGCTGAAAGACGCAATCAAGGCGAATCCGAATAATGCCGAGCCTTATCACCAACTCGCTTTTATTTATGCGAGGTATCTCAAGAAAACAGACCAGGCGATCGATTATGCCAACCGAGCCATCGCACTAAATCCAGCAGACGTGGAAGCTTACCAGCGCCTGGTCGAAATCGAAATTGCGGCCGGACAAGAGAAGAAGGCGCTCGAAGTTCTGGACCGTGCCACCAAAGTTCGCAGTAACGATCCCAATTTCTGGATGCACCTCGGAAAGCTTTACGTGGCTATTCTTTTCAGGTCTGACTCGCAGCCGAAACCGGACGAATTGAAAAGGGTCAATGAGATTTTCAAAAGAGCCGCCGAACATGCTGGAGACGATCCCGCGATCCTCAAGGACGTAGCAGACTATTACGCGGCATCCCAGCAATTGAAGGAAGCGATCCCGCTTTATCTGCGAGTTCTGGAACTCCAACCCGAGGACGCAAATGCGCGAGAAAAACTGGCGACGGGCTTTATTCTGACGAATCAGCGCGGCAAAGCTGTCGAGATGCTTGAGCAAATCATCAAGGAGCACCCCGACAAATATCAGCCCTACGATCTACTGGCACAGGTACTGGATGACGAAGCGCGATCCCTGCAGCGCGAAAACCGCATTGACGAAGCAAAAGCGAAGTTTGCAAAGGTAGCCGCGAATTATGAGCAAAGCCTGTTGATAAATCCAAACCACGCCAGCACCTATTTGCGTTTGGCAGCGTTGCTTGTAGGACCGCTAAAAGACCCAAGTCGGGGGGTACAATTGTTGGCAGACGCTCGGCGCCGATTTCCCGGCGCGCCGGAGATTGTTTACTACCTGGCAATCGCTCAGCGCGAGGCGAAGCAGAGCCAGCAAGCCGTGGCAACTTTCGAGGAGGCGTTACACGAAGCGCAGCTCGACCAAGATGACGATGTAGTAAATGCCAAGTTTTACTTCAATTACGGAGCGGCGGCCGAGCAAGCCGGTCTGTACGAAAAAGCGGCTGGTTTGCTTCGCAAGTCAATTGCGCTCGATCCAGCCAATTCGGCAGAGGCATGCAACTACCTGGGATACATGTGGGCGGATCACAATATGAATCTCGATGAAGCTGAGACCATGATCAGGCGCGCCCTCGAGAGCGAACCAAACAACGCCTCGTATCTGGACAGTCTTGGTTGGGTGGAATTTCGAAAAGGCAAATTTGATCAGGCATTGACCGATCTCCTTCGCGCTGCAAAGGGCGCGGAGCACGACGATCCGGTTGTATTTGAACACATCGGCGACACTTATTTGAAATTGAATCGCATGGCGGACGCATTGGCTGCCTGGCAAAAAGCGCTGACACTCGACCCGAAAAACAAAAACCTTGCGGAGAAGGTCGAGGACACCAAAAAAAGGATCAGCAAGGACTTGCCGAAAACAAATCCGACATAGTGATCGCTGACGGAGATTAAATATCGAACATCCAACGCCGAACGCCCGACGCCCAACTCTGAACTGCCGCATTCGACGTTCGATGTTGGACGTTCGACGTTGGGCGTTCCCGCACGTGTCATGAAGGAATATCCCACGCCGTGGCAGCGCAAGACCATGTGGGCGGCGCTTACTGCCTGCTTTGTGGTTCTCCTTGTCATCATCGTCGGCGCTGTGATCTGGGCCGCGGCCAGTGTCATTAGTTTCCTCCAGCCAATTCTGATCCCGGTAGCCATCGCTGTGATCCTCACTTATCTGCTGGACCCACTGGTGACGAAAATGTCTCGCGGAACGCTGAGTCGCACGAAAGCTGTGGCTCTCGTATTCGCGATTGCGTTTTTCGCGCTGGGAGGATTGGCCGCGTGGCTCATCCCCACCATCTCCATTCAGAGCGCGAACTTTGCGAGGCAAGTTCCCGCCTACACCGAACGAGCGCGAGACTACACAGCCGATTTGATCTATCGATTCGACCACACATTCGGCTTGCTTGGCGGAGCGCACGGAAAATCTGCATCAACAAGTCTCACGAACTGGCTCATCGGCCCAGCGGCATCTCCTCCTCCGCGCACACAGTCGACTGCCACTCCAGCCGCTTCGCCGCAAGCCACTGCGCCCGCAACCGAAATTATTGCTCCAAGTCCGCCGAAGCTGACGACTGCTGAACGTCAGCGCATTCAGGCTTACGTAGAAAAGCAAATGCCGAAATTGGAGCAAGCGTTCCCGATCGTGCTGGGAAAGCTTTGGGACATTCTGAAGAAAAGCATCGGCGGATTTCTTGGCGTCACAGGTTTTCTGCTCAGTCTCATCCTGGTGCCGATTTATCTCTTTTTCTTGCTGAACGAAAAGCCGCGCATTCAACAGCGATGGAAAGAGTACCTGCCGCTGCGCGAATCGCCCTTCAGAGATGAGGTCGCGGAGGTGCTGTCAGAAATCAATCGTTATGTGACGGCGTACTTTCGAGGCCAATTACTGGTCTGTCTGGTGGATGGCATACTCATCGGGATGACGCTGACGATTTTCGGTCTCAATTTTGCGCCGCTTATTGGTGTACTCGTCGTCATCCTGACCATGATTCCTTACATTGGGATCATCATCTGCTGGGTGCCGGCCGTTCTCATTGCCGCTTTTCAATGGGGCGACTGGACGCATCCCATAATCGTAACCGGAATTTTCATCGCGATACAAAATCTGGAAGGCATATTTTACGCGCCGCGAATTGTCGGAAATTATGTCGGATTGCATCCGATGACAGTGATCGTGTCGATCTTTGTGTGGGGTCTGATCATTGGCGGGGTAATCGGTCCACTCCTTGCCGTGCCGCTCACCGCTACAGTCAAGGTCCTGCTTGCACGTTACGTTTGGGGCCGACGGTTGAGGCAACAGGTCCTCCAATCAACTGAGGCAACTCTTCCGGTTCGAGAAACCGAGGTAGCGAGTCAGGCGTAGTGCGGGCACGAAGACGCTTGGGAGAAGCAAGCGGAGTGTCGCGAATCCAAACAGGGACACGAAATGGCGGAACGAATCAAATATGCCCGGCACAGAAGAGCTCGCCTGTTGTGTTCCGGTCTGGAATCTTTCTTTCCACGGCGGCGCTGGCTGGTTCGCCTCGGCGTTGTAGTTGTCGTATCGGCAGTCGCTCTTTTGGTTGGTATTGTTTTATTCAGTTACGGGTCAAGATTGTACGACGACTGGCGTCAAAGCCGTTTGCTGCGCCGCGCCACTACGCTGCTACAGGAAGGAAAACTCATCAAGGCGGCGCAGACTGCGCAAGAACTCGTGGCGCGCCATCCCGATTCTCTGCCAGCCCTTCACGTTTTAGCAGAAGCAGCGGAAAAACAGAATCTGGAAGAGGCCGTGAAATGGCGCGAGCAAATAGCGCGACTTCTCCCAACCGACTTGGAGAGCCAGCTTAATCTGGCTTCCGCTGCGTTGCGCTTTGGAAAACTGGATGTTGCGCGGCAAGCGCTCGATCGCGTGCCTTCAAGTGATCGGGACAAGGCAGCTTTTCACGTCGTTGCAGGCTGGCTGGCTCGTGCCGAGGGCAATTTGGCAGAGCAAGAGGAACAATTCGCCGCCGCCGTAAAGAAAGAGCCAACGAACGATGTTTATCAATTTAATCTTGCGGCCCTGCAGATTTACTCTCGCGACGCGGAAAAAAGCGAGAAAGCGCGCGATACTCTCCAGCGACTCAGCAAAGTGGCTCCTTACCGAAGCGGAGCGCTGCGGGCATTGCTGAATGACGCGGTGGCACGCAACGACCTCATCGCGGCGGACAATTTTGCGCAGCAACTCCAAATGTCGCCGGAGGTGACGTTCGGCGATTATCTCCTTTGTCTGAACTTTTATCGGAAGCTCGACCAGAAAAAATTTCGCTCAATCCTGGAGAGAGTGAAACCAGTTGCTGCACGCGATCCCTCCAATCTCGCATCGCTCATGGATTGGATGAATCAAAACGGACTTGCGGGAGACGTTGTCAAGTGGATCGACAAGTTGCCGGCGGCGCAGCTAAGTTCGACGGCCACGTCCGTGGAAGTTGCTGACGCCTATGCGACAGTAAAAAATTGGCCGCGCTTGAAGCGTTGGACGCGCGCTGGAACGTGGGGCGAGTCCGAATACCTTCGCGTCGCATATCAGGCAATTGCCACGAGACAATCACGGCCCCGCAGCGGAAATCCTAACACCGAGTTCGAATCGCTCTGGCGTTCTGCGGAGCAATTGGCGAATGAGCAGCCAGAACGTGAACTGACACTGGCGCGCCTTGCCTCCAAGTGGGAACTTGAAAAAGAATCCGAAGGACTCTGGTGGCGCGTCGCGGAAAATCCCCCGACGCGGCGGGAGGCGCTTGAGGAGCTTCGCCGGTTTTATCGCGGGAAGAATCAAACAGACAGGCTTTACGACGTTCTCCAGCGCCTTCATGAAAGCTCCCCGAACGAGGCGCCGATTACAGCGGATCTCGCTCGGCTCGGTCTCAATATGGGACAAAATACAGAGCAATCGCATCAACTTGCCAAGGAGGCATTCGATCGCGCGCCAAACGAAGTTAATTGCGCTCTGACTTACGCCTTTTCCGTGTGGCGACTCGGGAAAAGCGCCGAGGCTGTTCAGATCGTAGAGAGTTTGTCCCCCGAGCAATTGCACGATCCGCATGCGGCAGTTTACGTCGCGCTGTTACTGGCTCAGGCTGGCAAGATCGAAGCAGCCAACAACTACATCGCGATCGCTGACGACGGAAAGATTTACCCTGAAGAAGAAAAGCTCCTCGATGATGCAAAAACCAACCTCGCGACTGCAACTGCAACTCCGTCACCAATGATTTCTGCCGTTCCGTCTGAACTGAGTCCGACGCCAACGGCTTCGCCGCGCTGAAGCGCTACTCAGGCAGCTCCCTTGTTGCCAACACCTGCCACGCTTCTACATCCCCGCGGCTTCGTGTAGGCGAAATGCAGCGGATAGCTTTGAGTGAGTCAAAAATGACTTCAGGAAACGTCACTTTGATCGAATCGGCTAATTCGCGGCGAGCTGTGGCCGGCATGTACTTGTAGATCAGACTCAAGTGCGGTTTCAGCTCGTAATGAGACGAATCTTCCGCAGCATTGCGAATAATTGCATTGAGCTGCCGCAATTTTCTATTCGGCGCGAATTGCACAAAGAGTGTCTTGATAAATTCATTGGAGTGACCGATCCGAACCGCTTTGAGGTGGATGGTTTGCCATTCGCGCGCAGTTCTTGAGAGCGCTTTCTCAGCCGCATCGGGGTAATTTGCCCCGACGTGAATCGTCACGTGCGGTTCGAAAAGAGGCGCGTCATACCGGCGCGCGAGATCCTCGATCAGCCGCTGAAAAAATCTGTGCGCCGGCTCTGCCGGAATGAGCCAATACGCGATGACGGAGGAATGTCCCTTTATGTTAATCTTTGACGTCAGCGCGTTAACTCCACTTCTGCAATTCAACAATATTGCCTTCCGGATCTCGCGCGTACACAACGCGAAGAGTACCGACCCCATCCACTTTTGTTGTTGCAATGTCTCCCACTGCGCTGCCGCCGGCGGCCGTGACCGCCTGCAACGCCTGATCCACGTCCTCGACCCCAAATGCAATATGACCGAACCCGCGTTGGTTTGGTGCCGGCAGTCCGCACTCGATTATTTGATCGTAGCTGAAAATCTCAAGCGTCGGAGCGTCATGGTCGTAGCGGGGCAAACGCAAGTGAAGGCCGGTAAGATGCGCGTTCCTAAGCGAGGTGACATTGTCGAGCCATGCGCCGGACATATCGCGTTCGGGGCTCGCGGGTTCGCATCCGAACACCTCGCAATAGAATCGAACTAGCCTTTTCCAATCTCTTGCAATCAGATTTGTATGAACGTACTTCGCTCGGATTGCCATTGTTTCCTCCCTAGATTTCCCAAATACTAACGCTTTATCTTCTTTATGCCGACGAATGTTCTGGGGACAGAGTTGAAATGTTGTTGTCTTAACCCGATGACCGGCTTCTACCGCGATGGCTTTTGCCGCACTGGCCCTGAAGATGTTGGCCTCCACACGGTTTGCGTGAAAGTTACCCAGGAGTTTCTCGATTTCTCTGTGCTCGATGGAAATGATCTGGTTACGCCGCGCCCGGAATTCGGCTTCCCCGGACTCAAACCCGGCGACAAATGGTGCGTGTGTGTGACGCGCTGGAAAAGCGCGCTTGATCACAACCGCGCCGCCCCTGTTGATCTCGAAGCAACCCACGCCTCCGCGCTCGAGTTCGTCACGCTGGAAGAATTAAAGGCGTACTCCTTGAAGTAACGGCACAGCGCGGTTGAATCGCAGTGAGTTTGCCGCCACGCTAACCCTGAATTGAATCTTCCCTTTAGTGTTTTCCTGGCGTTGCGGTACTTGAAGCCGAAGCGGACATTTCTGTCGATCATCACACTGATTTCTGTGCTCGGCGTAATGCTCGGCGTGACTGTGCTAATTCTTGTGATTTCAGTGATGACCGGCTTCGACCGCGAGCTACGTCAAAAAGTGATCGATTTCGACGCGCACATTCTCGTGAGCTCTGAGGACGTGTTGCGCGATTGGCGACCGCTCAAAACAAAGATCGACAATACACCGGGCGTCGTTGCGACTGCACCGTACATTCAAGGCCCGGTAATCGTTGAATTTCAAAGCCGGCGGCTCGCACCCCTCATACGCGGCATCGATCCCGAGCAGGAGGAGAAAGTGATTCCGCTGCGAAAATTTATCAAATACGGCAAGCTCGACCTGGACGGCGAATCGACCGTGCTCGGGATCGAGCTCGCGCGAAAACTGCAGGTGAGCGTTGGGGACAAGGTAACGGTCTATTCGCCAGGTAATCTCGGTCAGATTCTCGACACCATTAAGAAACTGGAGAACGCCAAGGGCGAAGAAGAAAAAAAAGCGGTAGACGAATTGCGAGATGTGATTCTTCCGAAAGAACTGACCGTTACCGGCATTTTCGAGACGGGGCACTACCTGCACGATTCCGAATTTCTGCTCGTGCCAATTTATGTCGGACAAGAATTATACGGCCTGGATGATGCGTTGCATGGCGTCACCGTCAAAACCGACGATCCGTACGGGGCGGAGCGCGTGAAACAGGCGATCCAACAATTTCTCGAGCCGCCACAATACGCGCAGACTTGGATTGACATGAATCATCAATATTTCGAGGCCGTGCGGCTTGAGCGAACCGTGATGTTTTTCCTCTTGTTCTTTATCGTAGTCGTCGCGGCTTTCGGAATCATGAGCACACTGATCACGGTGACTGTGCAAAAGCGGCGCGAGATCGGAATTATGAAAGCGCTCGGAGCGAACATCGCGCAAATCATCTGGGTGTTCCTTGGCCAGGGAACGATCGTCGGTCTTTTTGGAACTCTGACCGGCCTCGGGCTCGGGATGACCCTAATCCGTTACAGGAACGAATTCAGCCATTGGCTGGCATCGACGTTGCACATCGAGATTTTCCCGCGCGAAGTCTATCAATTTTCGTCCATTCCGGCGGAAGTCATCCCGCGAGACGTTGCGATCATTTGTATCAGCGCTTTTTTCATCTGTTCATTTGCAGCCCTGATCCCTGCCTATTTCGCAGCTCGTTTGGATCCGGTGAAAGCGTTACGCTACGAGTAATCTGTAGCCACGGCTCTGTGAGCCGTCCTGTTTCTAACCACCCACAGGGCGGTGGCTACAAAGCGTCAGGAAAATATCGAGCGTGCGAAACGTATAATCGTACGCTTCCGCCCATTCACTCTGCCGCGGACCCGCGACATTGAGGATGTCGATCTTGTGATTGCGCACGAAACCGGCGATTAGCTTCGCAGCGTCTTCCGCTGAAATTTTTGAAGCGTCAATGAGTTGGTGCGGTCGCCGTTGCTCGATAGAAAAGCGGACTGTTTGTTCGGTGCCGCCGCCAAGTTTGCCGGGGTAAATGATGACAGTTCCATCAGAATCTTTCACGTTTTGCAAGGTGCGCTCGGTGAAACCGCCGACTGCCAGCTCCTGAACTGGGTACTGGGCGGGAATTCTGCCGAATTCATCGAGACGCCCGGTCGGGCACCACCCACCACGTTCGATTCCGTGCTTCAGCGCGACGTCGAGCGCCGCGCGATCCACCCCCGTTTGTCCGCCCGAAATTATTTTCACGTGCTGCTCTGTGGCGCTGGGGTCTCCCTTTATTCCAATGTCATTCTGAGCGACGCGAAGAATCTCTGAGCAGTTCTGGACTGATTTTCCTCGGAAATAGACAGAGATGTTTCGCTTCGCTCATGACAGCCCTATTCATTAGTCGCCAGTCGGGACAATGTCAGCGCGCTCGACCATCAAGATAACGGTTCGTTCAGGAGCGCGCGTGCGATGACGCACACCTTTGGGAACAACAAAGCCCTGCCTCCGAGCAAGATCGACAACGCGATCCTCGAGATCGATCAGGAAATGTCCGTCCAGAACGAAAAAGAATTCATCAATATCTTGGTGTTCGTGCCAGTGATATTCGCCCTGCACCACGGCCATCCTGACGACGGAGTCATTCACTTTGCAAAGCGTCTGGTTATACCATTTGTCGGTGCAGGCATCGGCCAGCTTCTGCACATCGATGAGCTCAAGCGGGCCGTGCAGAATGTTCAGGTACGTTTTGTACGGAAAATCTTGCGATGATCGGTTTGAATCCATGATTGGAATCCTTCTGTCATTCCGAGCGAAGTCGAGGAATCTCTGGATTTACGTTTTCATGCCGGAGCATCGAGAGATGTCTCGACTTCGCTCGACATGACAACGATTACTCTTCGCCATCAAAATAATCGGTTTCCTGGCCCTTAATAACGACGCGATCCGCCGCCGATGTTTTATTCACCTTCCATTTCCCACTATCGGGATAGTAGGCTGATTCGCCGATTGGGTTATCAGCGATCACGTAAAAGATGAAATCCTCCTGGCCAGAGTTAATCAGTTGATGCGGTTCGTCGGGTCCGAAAATGAATGCCTCCCCGGGCACAACCTCAGTTATGCCATCCTTGTGACGAACGCTTCCTTTGCCCGAAATGACTAAATAGAGTTCCCATTGCGCGGAGTGCGCATGGTAAGGAAAATTTGGTTTTCCGGGAGGCACGCGGTTCCATTCGAGGTCGAACGGGTGACGTTTGGATAAATCGAGCGAGGCAGGTTCGCGTCCGAGTGCTTCAGAAATTCCTTTGAACGAAACAGCGTACTTTCCGCTAGGCGACTGCCATGCTTCTTCTTTGATCTCGTTAATGTTTACCTTCCGCATTTCAGCCTTCTGTCATTCTTCGCCGTCGAAGTAGCCGGTCTCAGTTCCTCTCACGATGAATTCTTCGGTTCCTTCCTTCGTCACTGCCCACTTGCCACTGTCCGGATAATAACAGGAGTCACCAGTTGTGCCGCCGCTGCGCGGATTATCGGCGATGACATAATAAACAAAATCTTCATCACCTGCGTTACTGAGTTGATGCGCTTCGCCGGGTTGAAACAAAAACGCATCGCCTGGTCCAACTTCAGTTACTCCATCTTTATCGCGAACGTTGCCGCGACCGGAGACGACGAGATAAAGCTCCGATTCCGCCGCATGCGTGTGATAGGGGCAAAGCGTCTTGCCTTTTGGAATCCGCACCAGCGCAAGATCAAACGGATGCCGCTTTGTCAAATCGAGCGAGTCCTGCTGACGACCGAGCGCGATCGAAATGTTCTTCGTCATGCGGCCAAACTTTCCCTTTGGCGACTGCCGTTCCTGCTCTGGAATATCTTTGAGATTCACTTTGCGCATACGAAACAATTTCTAGTCAGCGATCTAACGAGAAGGAGCTCGCTTTCTCATTGCGATTGAAAATGCGGCTATCCCTGCCCAGATCAGATTCACAAAAGTGGACGGATAGGAGCCATAAAAGATCGTGTTTGCGGCTAACAGAATGCTGCCACTGATATTGAGAAGTTGAAAGGCAGCCGAATCTCCTTCCAATCTTTTAGAAGAAACTAGGGCGTAAGCGATCAGGAGAGCTACCGCTCCCACCCATCCGATCCCATCAAACCAGAGTTGACTGTTCATGCTCGATAATTGTCTGCCAAACTTAAAGTTCCCACTTCTTTGGTAGCTTTTGGTTAAGTTTTTCGACTGGCTCGAACTGGTCGCCAAGCTTTTGCACACGCGCAAGAACCTGGTCCGAGCGGAATTTCAAAAGATCAGGCTTTTTCTTTTTGAGACAATTTTCGACTTCGTTCCAAGTCACTGGAGTTGAGACAGTAGGCTCTTCCTTCGCGCGAAGTGAATAAACGCAGATGGTGGTTTTGTGTTCGTCGTTTTGGCTCCAATCAACGAACACTTTGCCTTTGCGCACCGCCTTGGACATGTTCGAAGTCACCCGATCGGTATGTTCATGTTCGAGATGTTGCGCAAGTGCGCGCGATAAATTCTTCGTTCCATCATAAGTAACTGCCGTATTGAGCGGCGCGTACACTTGAAGGCCCTTTGAGCCGCTCGTTTTGGCGAACGACTTCAATTTCATTTTGCCTAACAAATCGCGCAGCCAAAGCCCGACCTGGCAGCATTGGACGATGTCGGCAGGCGCGCCTGGATCGAGATCGAATACCATCATTGTCGGACGTTCGATGTTGTTTTTGCGCGAGAGTGACGTGTGCAGCTCCAAATCGGCCAGCTTTGCGGCCCAAACGAGCGTCGGCAGATCGTTCACAAGGCAATAGTTCATGATCCGCTGATTGCCTTCGCTCCACACTTTTGCCGTCTGCACCCATTTTGGTCGATGCGACGGACAGTTCTTTTCGTAAAAGAATTCGCCTTCCACGCCATTAGGATAGCGCTTCATGGTGAGCGGCCGGTCTCTCAAGTGCGGCAAGAGCACCGGCGCCACGCGAATGTAATAATCGATTACCTGCCCTTTGGTGAATCCGACTTTCGGATACAGAACCTTGTCGAGGTTCGATACTTGGATTTTGCGGTCTTCGACGATGAGTTCGGCTTTGTTTGGCATGCGTGACAGCAAACGTCCAACGTCGAACGTCCAACGTCCAACGTCGAATTGAACGTGAGCGCGATGACCATAATGTCATCCTCAACGAAGTGAAGGACCTCTCATTAGGTGATTAATCGCGCTGACTACTCTGTGTGATTCGCGCTTCGATAGTGAGGTCTCTCGCTTCGCTCGAGATGACCAGCTTGCTTTACGCGAAGAAGCGCTCGGGTGAGAGCGTGGATTTGGGTTTGCAGATGCGCGCGACGCAATGCTCCCAGCTTTCGTGCCCGCTGAGAATTTCAATCTCCACCCGCAGAAAATAGATCGGCACTTTCAATTCCGGTTCGGGCAAACGCGGCATCCGCACCGAGTCTTTCTCGGTAGTCACAATCATCGCCAGGTCGCGGCGGATACAACGCTTGATAAAGCTGATGAGTTCCGCCTCGGTGTAATAATGGTGATCGATGTAGCGCTTCGCGAGATCGACACGCGCCCCGAGTTTCTGCAACGCGTGCTCGAAGCTTTCGGGCGCTGCGATTGCGCAGAGCGAACCGACGAACGTGTTCTGCAAAGCCTCGAGCGGCAATTGTTCGCCAGTGAAAACATTCTGAAGATGGAGCGGTTTATGCGCGCATTCGATAACTTCCGCGGTACGATTGTAACGGCGGATGCGTTTCATTAGATCAGAATTAGGTTCGCCGGTATTTTTTGTGATGAAAATGTAGCTGGCGCGGCGGAGATTGCGCGGCCTCTCCCGCAACGTGCCCCGGGGAAGCATGAATTCGTTTCCGAAAGGAGCTTGTCGATCGACGAGCACCATATCGAGCCGATGTTTAAGGTGCAGATATTGAAATCCGTCATCGAGCAACAACGTATCCACCTGCCACTTATCGATCGCGAGCCGTCCGCTTTTTACGCGATCTTTGTCCACCAGCACGATTACGTCCTTCAAATTGTGCGCGAGCATGTAAGGCTCATCGCCTGCGGTCACGGAATCCAGCAGCAATGATTTGCCATCGGACACAACGCGTGGAGGATCGGAGTCGCTGCGAAACCGGCTCAGCCAATTTCGCTTCTGCGGCACGCTCTTGTAACCGCGGCTCAGAATTGCAACCCGCCGTCCACCGGCCTGCAAAGCACGGGCAAACTTCTCGACAATCGGCGTCTTACCCGTGCCGCCCACGGTAAGATTCCCGATACTGATGACCAGACATCCGAGCGCGCGTTCTCGGAAGACTCTTTTCCGATACAAATAAAGCCGTAGCTGCACCAAGCGGTCGTAAATGAATGAAAGTGCGTAAAGAATCTCGCGCAGCACAGAAGCTCGAATGCCGTGACGGCGCTCGAGAACCACGTCGATTCCAAACTCCTCTAATTGTTCAAGTCGGCGGCCCATGAAGAATAGTGATTAGTGACTGGTGAGAATCTTCGCACCGTGATTGTCAGCGTGCGTGATGATTGTGCGGCCTGAGGTTTTTGCAGCATGCGCCATGGCGGCTGCGATTTTTTTGGATGAATTAAGTGTGACAGCCGCGATCGTCGATCCGCTTCCGCTAAGAAACGCGCCGAGTGCGCCCGCCCTTTCAGCGGCGGCGATGACACGTGGAAGAAAGGGAATCAGTTTCGCGCGAAATGGCTGATGGAGATGATCGGCAAACACGCCGCGCAATTTTTGGTAGTCCTGTGATACGAAAGCCGCAGCAAGCGCGCACGCATTCGCACAATTCTGCACCGCTGCGGTGTGGGAAATTTTTGAAGGCAGAACATTTCGCATTCTCGAGGTTCGAATCTCAAGCTCTGGAACGAAGAGAACGAAATGCAATCGGGGCGAGACTGCAAAGCGCTGAAGAGTAGGGCATGCGTCTCGCTTGCCATCGGATGAACTCGTGATGCCGAGCCTGCCGCGAGCAACCGAGACGGTCACGCCACCTTGCACCACAGTGAAGCCACCAAACGTTGCCGGCGCAGCGTTATCAGGGTGTCCTTCCAGTTCGGCACATAATCGGAAGATCGTTAATCGCTCGAGCGGAGTGCCGCTGAGCCGATTGAGCGCAAGCAAAATACCGAGGCGAATCGTCGCACTGCTGCCCAAGCCGCGGGACCGCGGAGCCTTTTCTGCAATTGAACAGGAAAACGAAAACGCACGGCGGCGCGCCTGCTTAAAAAATCGCTTCGCCACGTCGGAAACAATTGGCGGATGACGATGCTGACGCGACGCACCACGGACCACCGTTACATCATTATAGATGCGCAGTGCGATACCAAGACAATCAAAACCAGGACCGAGATTGGAAGTGCTCGCCGGAACGCGAACGGTTATTTGTTGCATAGGTGAGCCCCGCAGCGGAGGTGCGCGCGACGATGCATCGACTATGCGGCAGTGTAGCAACGCAGCCCCGGGCGGCAACCGATCCGTTGCGCGATGGCGATTCGAAGTATGCGGTTGGAGCGATAAAAAATGAATTTCGGCTGGATCAATCCAGGCTTGCTTCGAGATTTTCAGGCAGAGGCAACCAATGCGCACCGGCTCTGCACCATCGAGGATGGCTGGGTGGAGCGTTTCGACCGGGACATCCTCATTTCGTTCAAACGAGTGCTGGCCCGGGAGCGGCTTCTCTCTGAACTGCAATCGTGGACAAGCTCTGTCGGTTTCGACGTTGGACGCATTTTCGCAAGGTTCGTCCCGAGAAAAGGTGAAGAGCGCGAACCGCCGCGTCTGATAGTTGGCGACGCTCGTGAAAATTTACAGACCATCGCCATCGAGCGACATTTGAAGTTCGGAATCGACTTCGGGACAGGCCATTCCTCGGGCCTGTTTCTGGATCAAAGAGAAAATCGCCGTTACGTACGGCATATTACGCCCAAGCGGCTGCTAAACTGTTTTGCCTACACCTGCTCGTTTTCTGTCAGCGCGGCGTATGTTGGAGCAGCTACCCTGAACATCGATCTTTCCAAAAAGTCTCTGGCGCGGGGTCGCGAGAATTTTGCGCTGAACTGCCTTCCAACAATCGAGCACCGCTTTATCGCCGATGATGTCAGTGCGGTGTTGCCACGCCTGGCACGGAAAGGTGAGAAATTTGACGTGATCATTCTTGATCCACCAACTTTTTCGCGTTCGCCCGGAGGAAAAAGGTTTCAGGTCGAACATGACTTCGAAAGCTTACTTATTGACGCTCTCGAACTGGCAGAGCGAGATACTCACGTCCTGCTCTCGACCAACTGCTCTACCTTGCGCGAGCACGCACTGGAAGTGATGGCCCGCTATTGCCTGAAAGCAACCCGCCGCGCCGCTACATTTCATCGGCCCGCTCAACTCCCTGATTTTCCACCGAGCGCGGGCGCAAGCTCGATTTGGCTGACTCTGCGGTAGCAGCTCATGCGCGCAAGAGAGGGTCATGATCCGATTTATTAAGCGAAATGGATCAATTATCTGCAGAGGCAGCCGCGGAACTCCCTGAACGGGGAGTGCAATGGGTCAAAGATCAGGTGGAGACGGTTCTCAGTGAGACCGAGGACTACGTCCGCGAAAAGCCGGCGCAGTCTTTGGTATGGGCGTTTGTGGCTGGATACGTCTTGAATCGGTTGCCGCTGGGACGGATTCTTAGTGGCCTTTTGCGCCTGCTCATCGTGGCATTAAAGCCCGGGATCCTAATTTATGGCGCCGCCAAGCTGTACCAAGCGGCCCAGGAAGAGCAGTGATATTGCAGAAGTGCCCGCCGCCGTGAGCGCCTGTCTTTGATATTCGACATTCGCACGCAGCGCCCGGCTAGATTATTCGTCCAGGGTAAAGCCGACTTTCAGCGTCACCTGCCAATCGCGTACTTGTCCGTCCTCGATCCATCCGCGGGTCTCGGTCACCTCAAACCATCGCATGTTGCGGACCGTCTTTTTGGCGCGCGCCAATGCATTGTGTACCGCCTCCTCAAACCCGTTCGGCGACGAACCAACTATTTCGATCTTTTTGTAAACGTGATCAGGCATGCGCTCATTATTTCGCGGCTCGCAATAGAACACAATAAAAACCCGGGCAAGGAGCGGCGGTCTCCAGTCCGCCGCCCCAGAGTAGCGCGAGCGTCCTCGCTTGCGAAACTTCTCAGAAGGCGCAAGCGGGACGCTTACGCTACATCGCGATTCCTGAGCAAATTTGCTTTACAAATGCCTCGCAACTCCGGCAGCCTCGCCGTGTGCGAAGACCGCTGGCCGTCTGTGTATTACTTCTGGCTGCGCTCTTCCGCGTACACGGCCAGGAACAGGAAAGAAAGCTGGTCGATCGCCTGCTTAGACCGGATATGGACCTGAAAAACGAGGCACAGCACAAGAAATTTATCGCCGACGGGACTTCGATAAACAAACGGGCAACTGTCGGAACGTTCTACGACCAAAAGAAATCGAATCAGAAGAGTTTTTCAGCAATAGGACAGTTCCTCACAAATCCATTCAATTCTCACTCTTTCCACAGCAAACGCAGCGTATTCGAAGTGTCATCGCAGCAAGGAATGGGAAATTCTCGATCTGCCTACGCAAATCAGACTGCGCGCGGCACCCGCGATGCTCCGCAATCCGATAAAAAAGTTGCCCTTCGGTCATATGCAGGGAACCGGCCGTTCCTCGATGAAGGTAAAAGCCAAAAGTCACTGAACCAGCAAAATGCGCCGCTCACCATCGACCAGGTGCGCGAGTTGCTGAATAAAAACAAGTAGCGCGCTGGCCGGGTGCGCTATTCTGTGGTTGAACATGCAACCAGAAGAAGCTCTGGCGCTCGTAAAACAAGGCGCGGCGCAGATCATCAGTGAAGGTGAACTGCGCGACAAGCTCGCGCTCGGTCGGCCGTTGCGAATAAAGCTCGGAGTCGATCCGACCACCTCGGATATTCACCTCGGCCACACAATTGTTTTGCGAAAACTGAGGCAGTTTCAAGACCTCGGCCACCAAGCTGTTCTTATTATTGGGGACTTCACAGGGATGATCGGCGATCCGAGTGGTCGGTCCGTTACGCGGCCCCAGTTAACGCATCAGGAAATGATCGCAAATGCTGCAACCTACCGCGAGCAGGCATTCAAAATTCTTGATCCGGCGCGCACTGAGACGGTGTGCAACGGCGACTGGTTTCGCGCGATGTCGTTCGAGGATGTCATTCGCCTCAACAGCCGCGTGACTTTGCAACAAATGTTGCAGCGCGAAGATTTCAAGGCACGTATCGATAATCAACAACCCATCCACGCCCACGAAATCCAGTATCCCATTATGCAGGGCTGGGATTCGGTAATGGTAAAAGCTGACGTGGAGCTCGGAGGAACAGACCAGCTTTTTAATATTTTGATCGGGCGCGACTTTCAGAGAGAAGAAGGCCAGTCGCAGCAGGTCGTGTTTCTCGTCCCGATTCTCGAAGGCCTCGATGGCTCAAAAAAAATGAGCAAGAGCTTCGGCAACTATGTCGCGGTCAACGAGCCCGCCTCAGACATGTTCGGGAAACTGATGAGCATCTCGGATGAGTTGATGGCGCGTTATTACGAATTACTACTTGGTCGTTCGGTACCACCTGGCACAAATCCGTTCGACGCCAAGAAGCAACTCGCTTTCGAGATCGTGCAGACTTACCACTCCGCCAACGCTGCCAAAA
>Ga0222622_10000081_pt1 | contig 33392 bp, 37 predicted proteins | sample PLM2_5_b1metaG_FD_177335 | JGI IMG/M metagenome (GOLD analysis project Ga0222622, IMG submission 177335) | Groundwater sediment microbial communities from an aquifer in East River, Colorado, USA - PLM2_5_b1 | ecosystem: Environmental > Terrestrial > Soil > Riparian zone | place: USA: East...
AGAACGGCGACCACCGCGATCCAGACCACGCCGCCGGCCACGCCGCGGCGGGCCCGCGGACGGTGTTTCGGCGCAGGCTTTGGTCGCGGCCGCGAGCGCGGACGCGGGGAGGGAAGCGCGGGTGCGGCGTCGCTCCAGGAAGCCATCGCTACTCGTCGCCTCCGGTCTTGACGGCCGCGCGCAGCCGGGCCGAGGACGCGCGCGGGTTCGCGGCGAGCTCCTGCGGTGAGGGCTTGATCGGCCGGCGCGAGAGAGCGCGCAGCTCGGGCTCGTGGCCGCAGACGCAGACGGGGAAGTCGGGCGGGCACGTGCAGCCCTTCTCGCGCGAGCGCAGGAACCGCTTGACGATCCGGTCCTCGAGCGAGTGGAAGCTGATCACCGCGAGCCGGCCGCCGGGGCGCAGCATCTCGAGCGCGGCCGGCAGCGCGGCTTCGAGCGAGCCGAGCTCGTCGTTGACGGCGATGCGCAGAGCCTGGAAGACGCGTTTCGCCGGGTGCCCGTCGCCGAAGCGCGCGGGGGCCGGGATCGCGGCTTTGATCGTCTCCACGAGCTCGCCCGTGCGCTCGAACGGCTGCTCGCGGCGGCGGCGAATGATCGATCGCGCGATCTGCCGCGCGTACCGCTCCTCGCCGTACTCCTTGAAGATCTGTGTCAGCTCGCGCTCGCCGGCCTCGTTGACGAGAGCCGCCGCTGTCGTCTCGGCGCCGGGATCCATGCGCATGTCGAGCGGCGCGTCGGTCGCGTACGAGAACCCGCGCTCCGGCCGGTCGATCTGCATCGACGAGACCCCGAGGTCGAACAGGATCGCGTCGGCGCGGACGCCGTTGCCCGAGAGCTGCTCGAGCACGTCGGAGAACTCGCCGCGCAGGAAGCGGCCCTGCGCACCCGCGCGCTTGCGCACCGAGTCGAAGTACGGCCGCACCGACGGGTCGCGGTCGATCGCGATCAGCTTGCCGCTGCCGCGCAGGTCGCCGGCGAGCAGCTCCGAGTGGCCGCCCGCGCCGAAGGTGGCGTCGACGACTGTCTCGCCCGGCTGCACGGCGAGCGCTTCCCGTACCTCGTCGGCGAGGACCGGGACGTGGTCAGTTGCGTTGGGACGCGAGACGTTCGGCAACATCCTCCGCACTCCCTTCGAACTCCTTGACGTGTGCGCGCCAGGCGGCGCGGTCCCAGATTTCCAGGCGATCGCCGACTCCGGCGACGACGACCTCACGCTTGATGCCGGCCTCCTTGGCCAGCGTCCCCGGCACCGGGACGCGGCCCTGCTTGTCGGGCTCGGCCTCCGACGCGCCGGCGAAGAAGTGCCGGTGCATCATCCGCCCCTCCTTGCTGAGCGGGTCGAGCCCGGCCAGTCGGCCCTCCACGAGCCGCTCCCAGCCCGCCTGGGGATAGCAGTAGAGACACCCGTCCATACCGCGCGTGATGACGAGACCGCCGGAAAGCGCTTGGCGAAACTTGGCCGGTAGCGTGAGACGGTTCTTGTCATCGATCGTGTGCTCAAACTCACCTAGCAGCATGATCCACTGCGCCCCACTTTAAACCACGATCCCCCACTTGGCAACCCCTGGAACCCACGCGGGCGAGGAACCTAGTGCAGCAGTGAGGCGACCGAGTTGATCGCCAGCGCACCGATCACCGCGACGAACAGGAACGAGAGGAGCGCGTGGCGGATCGCAGTGCGGCGCATGGCCTTCGAGGTGAAGTTCGTGTCCGAGACCTGGAAGGTCATCCCGATCGTCAAGGCGACGTAGGCGAAGTCGCGGTAGTCGGGCGCCTCGTCGTCGTTGAAGTCGATCCCGCCGATCGGGTCGCCGTAGTAGAGATCGCCGTACCGCAGCATGAAGAGGGTGTGCACGGTGAGCCAGGAGAGCGCGACGACGGCGCCCGCCAGCAGGAGCAGGAGCGCCTTCGTCGAGCCGTGGCGGTTGCCGGCCTCGAGCAACGTGTAGCCGACCGAGATCAGGCTGGCGACGCTCGCGGCGAGCACCACGACGTCGCCGGTCGGGCGCGAGAAGTCCTCGGCCCGAGCCTCCTCCCTCGTTTGCGCCGGGGTCAGGCGGCCGACCCGCAGCCACACCCAGCCGGTGATCACGAGCGCGGCGACGCCCCACGCGCCCGTGACGGCAACCGGCCAGGGCGCGCCCACCAACAGCGTCGCGGCCAGCGTCGCGACCGCGGCAATGAGAGCCACTACGGCGCGCCGCATCGCCAGGCCCTGGCGTCTCCCGGGAGCGGCCATCGGCCGAAGCATCGCACCGCCACCTCACATGCGGGCGGGCCTTTGCGTTTGAAGTGATGATGGAGGCAGTGAGAGTCCCCCCGTTCGAGCGTTTCTATGAGGAGCAGCAGGCGACCGTGCTCGCGCAGCTGAGGGGCATGCTCGGCCGGGACGCCGCCGACGACGCCTTCCAGGAGACCTTCCTGCGGGCGCTCCGCGCATATCCGACGCTGAAGCACGGGCGCCACCTGCGCGCGTGGGCGCTCCAGATCGCCAAGAACGTCGCGATCGACACCTTGCGCCGCGGCCGCGTTACCTCGGCCGAGGTTCCCGACCTCGAGTCCGTCGACGAGCCCCTCCCCTACGAGGAGCTGCGTCGCCTCACTGCGGGCCTGCCCGAGAAGGAGCGAGCCGCCGTCTTCCTCCGCTACGGCTACGACCTCAGCTACGAGGACATCGGCAGCGCGCTCGGCTCGTCGCCCGAGGCGGCGCGCCAGGCCGCGTCATCCGGAGTTCGCCGCTTGCGCCGAAAGGAGCTGTCATGAACGTTTCCGCAGAGCTCGACCGTCGCTTCCGCGACGCCGCCGCTGCCGAGGGGCTGCTCGACGTCGCCTACGAGCTGCACGACACCCCGGTCGGGAGGCTGTTCGTCGCAGTCACCGATCACGGCGTCTGCGAGATCCATTTCGACCCCGACCCGGATGTGGAGGCGGAGCGGCTCGCTCGCGCCTTCGGGCCGCGCGTGCTGCGCTCGCCCCGCCCGACCGACGAGGCACGACGCCAGCTCGACGAGTACTTCGCCGGGAAGCGGCGCGAGTTCGACCTGGCGGTCGACCTCCGCCCCGCGCGCGAGTTCGGCCGTGCCGTCCTCGACGAGCTCGCCCGTGTCCCGTACGGCGAAGTGACGACCTACGGCACGCTCGCCGCCCGGGCCGGCCGGCCCCGCGCCGCCCGCGCGGTCGGCACTGTCATGAACCGGAACCCCGTGCCGATCGTGCTCCCGTGCCACCGGGTGGTCGGCTCGACCGGTTCGCTCGTCGGTTACGCCGGCGGACTCGACCGCAAGCGCACGTTGCTCGAGCTGGAGGGCGCGCTCAACCCTTCGCTGTGAGGTGGGCGTGGATCTCGCGCGTGAGCGCGGCGACCTGCTCGGTCAGATCCTTGTCCTGCTGCGTGAGCTGCGTGTTCGACTCGAGCAGGCGCTCGAGCTTGTTGGTCTCGGCCCTGAGCTCGGCGACGCGGTGCGCGGCCTGCTTCTCCGTCTCATCGTGGCGCCGCTCGGCCTTGTCGAGCGCCAGCTTGTCGCGCTCGGCCTGGCGCGTCTGCGCGAGCAGGATGAGCGGCGCCGCGTATGCCGCCTGGGTCGAGAACGCGAGGTTGAGCAGGATGAAGGGATAGGGGTCCCATTGCAGCGCGATCCCGATCGCGTTGAGCGTGATCCAGACGATGACGACGATCGTCTGGCCGAGGATGTACTGGGGCGTCCCGAAGAACCGCGCAGCGTGCTCGGCGCGGAGCCCAAAGGCGTCCGAGCCGAAGGTGCCGTGGTGCTCCATGTGCTGTCGCGGCTGCGCCACGCCGCCTCCAGGCTAGGCGCGGCGGCGGATGGTCACTCCTCGTTCAGGAGCTGGCGTGCCACATCGAGATCCGCGGGCGCGACGACGATCTCGAGCATTCCGCCTGGGCCGAAGTTCTCGAAGGCGGAATCCTGCTCGGCCGTCGGCCTGAACGCACACTTGATCCCGTTCTGGCGCAGGAGCTGGCAGAGGGACTCAGCCTCGGGCTCGCCGGGAACGGTTGTGACGCGAACGACGTCCTCCACGCCGCGAGCGTAACGGCTAGCCACTAGCGTCGCCCTCTGCGGTGTCGGAAGAGTCGGGCGGCGCATTCTCCTTTGGGGTCAGTCAACGCAGAGCCTCGATCTTCCCAGTCAGCGCGGCGAGCTCGTCCTCCGTGCGCGTGATCATCGCCGCCAGGTCGCGCGTCAGATCCGTGTCGAGGACGTTCGCCGCCGCGTCAAGCGCGAGGACAGTCTGCTGACAGGCAGCTAGCAAGATCATGAGCATGCTCCGGGCCTTGATGAGGTCAGCCAGATCGTCCATCGCCTGGCAGTACCCGAAGTGAGCGGATCCTAAGTGCGCGGATCCGTCTCGCGCGCAACCTCCTGTGCGTCCTTCTCACGCTTCTCGACGACAAAGTAGCTCGGGTGTCGCTCGATCACGACCTCGATTTCTGGCTGTTCATGTTCAGGGACGACCGCAAAATGCGTCGACTCGGCACGAATCGCCTCGTACTCGGCGATAGTCATCGCCATCAGTTCCGCGCAGTCGGAGCGCCCGCACTCGCAGGTGAAATCGACTTTTTCGGTACGGCTTTCGACCTCGATGTAGTGCGAGGCGACTTCGGCCACGCGCTCGTTGACCTCCCGGAAGAGCGCTTCATTCCCAGCGAGACGTTCCTCCCGAGCCGCCACTGGGCCATTGTTCAACGAGGAGTCGCTTCTGGCAAGGGGCTGGTTGTCATTGAGATTGGGAAAGGTCGCCGACAGCACGAGAGGGCTGAGCCGTATGCGCTGACGGGACGCCGGAGCTCGCGTTCTACTGCCGTCGCTGCGCCGAGCGCGAACTCGGCGGCGAGTAGCCACGGTCCGAGAACCCGAGGCGGCAGGGCGACCTAGGCACTCGCGCCCGCCGCCCGGGCGCGCTTACCCTGTTGCCGCAGTCAGACCCCTGCCGCACCGATCCATATACCGCGCTGGCCGGGGTATTAAGCCATCGCACGAGAATCGAGAGCCGAAACGGTCGTCTTTTCTCTCCCTCGACCCTGGGCCACCAAGCGCTGAGAGGGAGAAAGCAGGTCTAGCCTAGGCAGCGCTCGGGCTTGTAGAAGACGCTGCGGTAGCCACCCGGGCACCGTGACCGCCTACGCAGGCGGAGCGCCATCCCACCAGGGAGGGCTCCGCCCGCAGGCGGTTACGCGAGGCGAACCGCCCGCTATCTCAGCGGGCGGAACTAGTCTTGCGGCGGCTCTGACTACGAGCCCGACTGGCTGACTTCTGCGCCGTCTGGCGGGGAGCATTCTTCGAGCGGCTCTCCGTCCCCCCGGAGACCTGCTCGACACGATTCATCAGATCGTTCGGCAACTCAGAAGCCCTCGCCTTCGCCTGGTTCATGACCTTCTTGGTCTTGCGTGTGAACGACCCGTTCGACCCCAGCGCGTAAAGGCCCGCACCGGCTACGGGAAGAACGAGCCAGCGTGCCCCTACTCCCTTCCGGTTGCCCTTTCCCTGGGCGGCGTCAGTTATGTCCGCAAAGCGCTCCGCAAGGTCGACTACCTGCTCCGCGAACTTGTTGATATCGGCCATTTCAACCTCCATTCCTTCGCTGTCCGTGTCGAAATTGTCGTCTTGCTTCCCGTGACCGAGACTCCAAAACATCGGCGGTCAAGGGAGTGCGAGTCGTGCCGCGCAGCGCGTCGCCAGCTCCGCGGCCGGCCCCAACGAGAGGAGGCCGGCGCGCGCCGCTGATCGCCCTACTTCGTGTCGCCGTCCTGCACCTCGCCGCGCCAAGCGCCGGTCTCTTCCTCGCGGTTCTCGATCAACTGCTTGAACCGCTCGAGATCTCCGCGTACCTGACTCTTGACGACGCCGAGCAGATCGCCCGCGACGTTTTCCGCGGTTGAGTCGCCTTCGACGTCCATCTCGACGTTGACGCGCGTCTGGCCTCCGGCGATCTGCTCGAAGGTGACGGCGCCGTCGTTCTTGACCTCGCCCTCGATCGTCTTCCAAGCGACCCTTTCATCCGGCTGCTGCTCGGTGATCTCGGTCGTCCACTCACGGGTCTCGCCGCGGATCTCCGCGACCCACTGGACATGTGTGTCGTCGAGCTGCTGGACGGACTGGACGCTGTCCATGAACTTGGGGAACTCCTCGAACTGCGTCCACTGGTTGTAGGCCTGCCGGACGGGAACCTGAACCTCAATCGAGTCTTGGATCTTGGGCATGAAATCTCCTCACGGGTAGTGGTGACCATGGCTGTGCCGAGGCGGAGGCCCCGGCACAGCTCAGCGTCGCATTGCCTAGCGGTCGTTCCGGCTGAGCGGGTCTTCGCCGCCGACGTACTTGGTGCCGGACTTGGCGAGCCCGCGGCTGATCATGTAGCCGATCGCGACTGCCGCGACGAGCGTCCAGGCGCGGCGGTCGCCGAAGGTGTCGGAGACGGCCGAGGCGATCAGGATCGCCCCGATAACGCCGACCATCGCAAAGAACTCGGTCGTCTTGAGCGCGTGCTTGGTCTCGTCGGTCGTCCGACGAGTCTCGCTGGACGACGCATGCATGCGCCGCCGCTCAGCGGCTTCGGTTGCTGCCATGTGGAGCCTCCTCGTGGATCGATTACGGCGGAGGACTCAGACCCATCCCCTCGCAAACCACCGTGACCCGATACAGGCAGAACTGGGAAGCACTGCTCCGAACGCGGTCCGTGTAGTCAGACCGGTCTGTCCATATCTACAACACATAAACATCTCAGGCAGAACGGCTTCCTGAGCTAGCGTGCCGCTTTGGACGCCTGCGCTGCGAGCAAGCCGGGATCGAGCATCGCAGCGTCTATGCGTGCCGACACACCTTCGCCTCGTGGGCGATCAGTACCGACGTACAGCCGGGGCAGCGGATCGGTGCTCGTCCCACTACCTAGCAGGGAGTAACCCACGCCCCAGACGTTGAGCACGCAGTCGGAAGCGCCGGCCTGGCCGAGCTTGCGTCGCAGGCGCGAGGCGTGCGAGTCGAGCGTGCGCGTTCGCCCAAGCGATCTGAAGCCCCAGACCTCGCGCAACAGCTCCTCCTTCGTGAAGACGCGCGTCGGCTCGGTCGCGAGCTTGACCAGCAGCTCGTACTCCTTCGCCGCCAGCGCAACCGCGAAGCCGTGGACGGTGACTCGCCGCGTCGCGCGGTCGATCGCCAGCGGTCCGGCGGCCAGCCGTTCCCGCACGCCCGGTTGCGCCCGTCGCAGGACCGCGTGGATGCGCGCGACAAGCTCCTCGTAGTGGAACGGCCGCGGGACGAAGTCGTCGCAGCCGCGCTCGAAGGCGTGCACGCGATCCACCGGATCCGACGAGCGCGCCTCGCCGAGGACGATCAAGGGCACGTCGCGGTCCCAGGAGCGCCCCGGCTCGCCTTCGCGCAGGACGCGGCACACCTCGAGCGCGGGTGCGTCCGAGAGGCCGCCGACGAGCACGAGGTCGGGACGCTCGCGCTCGACCAACTCGAGCGCCTCGCGCCCCGCGTCCGTCCCCAAAACCGAGAAGCCGTCGCTCGCCAGGTGCCGCTCGAGGAACTCCCGCGTTCCCGGCTCGGCCTCGGCGAGGAGCAGCGCCTGCGACATGGAGACGAAGCTAGCGGTGCCTCTCCAGCCCCGCCAGATGTCCTTTCGCGCGGAACTGCGTCGAGATTTCTACAGCCGCCCGGAGCGGAGCACGCCCCACAGCAGCCAGAGGCCAAGCACGACCGAGAGGACGAACCCGATGAACGAGATGAAGTTCACGCCGGCAATCTGCGGGCCCTGCGTCGAGAAGATCCCGATCAGGCTCGAGCCGATCAGGCCGCCGACGACGACGAGCGCGATCACCAGCCGGTTGAAGGCGACGTCGAGCTTCCGCATGAACTCGTCGAGGCCCTTGTGGACGAAGCCGACCTCGATCTGGCCGTCGCGGGCCTGCTCGAGGAAGTCGCTCACCTGGTAGGGCATGTCGCGCGCGATGCGGGCAAGCTCGATCCCTTCGACCCGCGCCCGCTTGAGCACGCGCTGCGGGGTGTAGCGCTCGAGCATCAGGCTGCGCGCGTACGGCTTCGCGACCTCGAAGACGTTGAAGTCCGGATAGAGCTCGACGCCGACCGAGCCGAGCGTCGCGATCGCCTTGTCGAGCATCACGAAGCGCGTGGGCAGACGCAGGTTGAGCCGGTAGATCAGCTGGAACGCCTCGCGGATCACCTGCAGCGGGTCGATCTCCGACAGGCTCGCCCCGTAGTAGCGCGAGTACATCTCCTGCAGCTCGTGGACGAATTCGTCCTCGCGCTCCTTCGGGTAGCGGACACCGAGCTCCGCGAGCCGGCGCGGCAGCGCGTCGATGCGCTCGTTGGCGGCATCGATGAAAAGCCGGGTCAGCTTCGAGTGGTCCTCGTCGGTCAGCTTCCCGACCTGGCCGAAGTCGACGATCCCGATGTGCTCCGCGTCGCCGAGGACGAAGATGTTCGCCGGGTGCGGGTCGCCGTGGAAGAGCCCGTGCCGGAAGATCATGGTCATCCAGGTGTCGGCCATCAGGTACGCGAGGCGGCGGCGTTCCTCCATCTCCCACGCGTCGAGCGGCAGGTCGGCCAGCTGGATCCCCTCGAGCAGCTCGAGCGTGAGCACGCGCGTACGCGTGTAGCTCCAGTAGACGCTTGGAATGCGCACGTGTGGGTGGCCCGAGAAGCGGTGGTGGAAGGACTCGGCGTTACGCGCTTCGAGGCGGTAGTCGAGCTCCTGGCGGATCGAGCGCGCGAACTCGTCGACCAGCTGCCGCGGGTCGATGAACTCGAGGGCCCTGACGCGTTCCTTGATCAGGCGCGCGGCCTGGTAGAGGAGCGAGAGATCGGCCTCGATCTGGCGCGGCGCGTTGGGCCTTTGCACCTTGACGGCCACGCGCCGGCCGTTCGGCAGGGTCGCGCGGTGCACCTGGCCGATCGACGCGGCCGCGACCGGGGTCGGGTCGAACTCGGTGAAGAGCTGCTCGATGGAGAGCTCGAGGTCTTCGCGGATCACGCGCTCGACGTCCTCGTAGGGGAACGGCCGGACCGCGTCCTGCAGACCCTGCAGCTCGACGACGATGTCGGGCGGGACGACGTCGGGACGGGTCGAGAGGAGCTGCCCGAACTTGACGAAGGTCGGACCGAGCTCGTCCAGCATCTCGCGCAGGTGCTGACCACGCTGGGACGGCGTAACGCTCTCGTCGAGCTTCGGCCGGCCCGGGAGGAGATCGGTCAGGCGGTGGGTCTCGAAGAAGTAGCCGAAGCCGTGCTTGACCGCGACCTGGGCGATCTCGGAGATCCGCCCGAGGTTCCGGCTGGCCGTGCTCGCCATGGGCTCAGTGTGACAGCAGCGGCCGTCAGGGCTTCGGGTTGATCCCGCTGCGGCGAGAGCCGTCCGGTAGCGCCGGCGGCAGTCCCGCGGCCGAGGCTTCCACCGCCAGCCGCCACAAGCGGACGATCTCGGCGCCTACGCGCTCGGCTGCCTGCGCGTAGCCCTTGCGATTGCGCGGCAGGTCGTCGAGCCTCATCGGCTCGCCCCAGACGACGGCGCATTTGCGCCGGTTCAGCGGCGACCAGCCGAAGGTGTCGAGCCCGCACGGGATCACCGGCACGCCTTCTTGCATCGCGATCATCAGGCCGCCGGGCTGCATCACGCCCGGGTGGCCGAAGCGCTGCCGCGTGCCCTCGAGGTGAACGCCGACCAGATTCCCGTCGCGGGCGAGCTCGCGCGCCCGGCGCAGCGCGTCGCGATCGCCCTCCCCACGGCGGACGCCGAAGACGCCGAGCCACCCGAGCGCCGCGCCGACCACGGGAACCGCCATCAGCTCGGCCTTGGCGAGGAAGTAGATGATCCGCGGGCAGAAGCCACCGATCAGCGGGTGGTCGATGCCGGAGAAGTGGTTCGCCGCCACCACGCCGCCGCCCTCCAGCGGGATCCGCTCGACGCCGTAGCCGGCCGCGGGCGCAAGCAGCACCGCGATCCGCGGGACGAACAGGCGGCCGATCGCCCAGCCGCCCTCCGCAGTCTTCAGCCGCGCGAGCGGGTTCACGGGCTCTCGAGCAGCCGCAGCCGGTGCTCGAGCTGGGCGAGCCGGAGCTCGATCTCCTCGAGCTCGTCCCGCGTGACGAGGCCCAGCTCGTGGAAGACCCCGGCGAGCCCCGCGCCGGTCCGCTCGCCGAGACGCACCGTCTCGCTGCGCCAGCGGCCGACCAGCTCCTCGACGACCGCCCGGGCCTCCTCGCGGCCGATGCCGCCGCGCGCGGAGAGCTCCTCCGCAAGCGCATCCGCCCGTTCGGCGGTCAGCGCGACCGCGCCGACGCCCGCGAGGACGAGCTTCTCCGCGATCTCTCGGAGCTCAGCGGGCGCGGCCATGAGGGCGTGCACGCCGACGCTGGCGGCGCCGTTCCCGCTTTGCCTGGTCGGCGACGCGCTCGACGGCTCCGACCGGCGAGAGCTCGGGCGTCGGCTCTGCGGCCGCAGCCTCCTCGGCGGCATCGAGCATCGCCTGGCTATCGCCGCTCGGCTCCTGGCCGATTCGCCGCGCGTACTCAGGCTCGCGCTCCTTCGAGATCGTGAGCAGCGGCGCCGCGATGAAGATCGAGGAGTACGCTCCCGAGGCGATCCCGACGAGCAGCGCGAACGCGAAGTCCTGCAGCGTCGCGCCGCCAAAGATCAGCAGCGACATGACCGGCAGCAGCGTGATGAAGGTCGTCGCCAGCGAGCGGCGGATCGTCTCCCAGAGCGAGACGTTCGCGATCGTGGCGAACGGCGCGCGCCGCATCAGCGGGATGTTCTCCCTGATGCGGTCGAAGATGATGATCGTGTCGTAGATCGAGTAGCCGAGCACGGTCAGGACCGCGGCGACGGTGGAGTTCGAGACCTCCCGCCCGAGCAACGCATAGACGCCGATCGTGATCACGATGTCGTGGACCAGCGCGACGATCACCGGTACCGCGAACTTGAAGTCGAACCGGATCGCGATGTAGAGGATGATCAGGAGCAGCGAGAAGAGGATCGCGATGATCGCCCCTCGCGCGATCTGCCTCCCGAAGCTCGCCGAGACGGTCTGGATCTGGAGCGAGGCGCTGCTGAATTCCGTCTGGATGTCGCTCTTGAGCGCGCTTGTTTCCGGCCCGTTCAGCGAGCGCAGACGAATCTGGAAGCTCCGGTACTGGTCGCTGTTGAAGCTCTTGCCGCGGCCCTGGACGACCGGCTCTGCGGCGAACTTCGTTGCCTGCGTGCGAACGGACGCGAGCGAGACCGGCTTCGGCGTCGTGAACGTCACCTGCGTGCCGCCCTCGAAGTCGATGCCGAGGTTGAGGCCCCTGATCGCGAGGGCGCCGATCGCGATCACGACGATCGCGCCCGAGATCGCGAACCAGAGGTAGCGCCGGCGCATGAAGTCGATCTGCAGCCACTTCGCGCCCTGCTGGCCGGCCGCGCCCATGAAGCGCGGGTTCTCGAACCAGCGGAAGCCGGCGAGCAGGCCGAGCATCGCGCGCGTGGCCGCGACCGCGGTGACCAGCGAGATCACCGTTCCGATCATCAGCATCAGCGCGAAGCCCTTCACGCCGGCGGTCGCGACGGCGAAGAGCACCATCGCCGTGATCACGGTCACGACGTTGGCGTCGATGATCGTGTGGAAGCCCTTGGCGTAGCCGGCCTGGATCGCGGCGCGCACGGACTTCCCGGACCGCACTTCTTCCTTGATCCGTTCGAAGACGACGACGTTCGCGTCGGCCGCGACTCCGATCGTGAGGATCAGGCCGGCGAAGCCCGGCAGCGTCATCGTGACGTTGAAGAGGAGGATCGCCGCGTAGAGGAAGGCGGCGTAGATGCCGAGCCCGATCACAGCGACGACGCCGAGGAAGCGGTAGAGCACGAGCAGGAACACGGCCACGAGCAGCAGGCCGATCAGCGCGGCGAGCTTCGCCTCCTTGAGCGAGTCCTTGCCGAGCGTGGCGGAGACGTCGGTGCGCTCGAGCGGCGTGAAGTCGACCGGTAGCGCACCGGTCTGGAGGACGAGCGCCAGGTCCTTCGCCTCGCCGAAGCTCCCGATGTTCGAGATCTCGGCGCCGCCGCCGCCGACGGGGTCGATTCCGTCCGGGTTCTGCTTGTAGTCGATGTACGGCGTCGACTTGAGGTCGCCGTCGAGCACGATCGCGAAGTGCTGGGCGAACTGGAGGACCGTGTTCAGGTCGCTTCCGGTCTGGCCCGCGGCGTTTGCCGCGATCTGGCCACGCTGCGCCTCCGCGCGCGTGATGGCGTGGAACTTGCTCCTGCCCTCACCGGTGAAGTCGAGCCGCACGACGTTGCCCTGGCCCTGGGTGCTGATGTCGGCCTGGATGCCCGAGAGCTTCAGGTCCTTGCCGGTCGCCTCCGGCACCCGGGGTGGGTCGAACCTGAAGAGGTAGTAGACCGTCGGAGACGTCACGGTCTGCGGGGCGCCGACACAGCCCGTGGCCGTCTCGCACGTGATCACGGTCATCTTCTCCGGCACGGCGAGGACGGTGTAGCCCTTGGGCAGCTTGCCCTTCAGCCTGGGCGTGTCGAGCAGCTTCTTCTGCGTGTCCGCGGGGCCGTTGACGAGCTTCTTCTTCGGGTTGAAGAGGTAGTAGGCGGAAGGCGTCCCCTTCTTCGCGTCGCCCTGGACCTTCGTCAGCAGCTGGAAGAGGTTGGCCGTGGCGACGGGGTTGCCGCTGCCGTCGTTCGAGGGGCCGACGACGTCGTTCTCGAGGTCGTAGAACTGCAGCTGGGCGGTGCTGCCGATGATCTGTGCCGCCTTGTTGGCGTCGTGGACCCCGGCGAGCTGGATCACGATCTGGTTCTTGCCCTGCTTGCGGATCTCGGGCTCCGAGACGCCGAGCTTGTCGATGCGGCTGCGCATGATCGAGATCGAGCGCTCCATGCAGGCGTCGTCGCAGCTCTTCCCCTTCGGCGGGACCGCCTTCAGCACGACCTCGAGCCCGCCCTGCAGATCGAGGCCGAGGACGACCTTCTTGTGCACGGGCGAGCTGGGCACGGCCATGGCCATCACGCCCACGAGCGCGGCCACGATCAGGCCAACCAGGATCAGATGAGAACGTCGGTTCGACACGCCGAGAGTCGGGACAGATTAGCTTTCGCCGGTCGAGACCGGGCTCTCCGCCTCGGTTTCTCCTTCGGGCTCGGATTCCTCCGCGATCCCGGCGACCGCGCGGCGGTCGAGGCGGACGATCGTGCCGGGCGCGATCTCCAGGAGCACGATCTCGTCCTCGATCGACTGGACCGTCCCGTGGATGCCACCGGCGGTAAGGATCTCGGTGCCCGGCGTGAGGGTCTCCTGCATCTGGCTCTGCTCGTGCTGCCGCCGGCGCTGGGGCCGGATGAGCAGGAGGTACATCAGCCCGAACAGCGCGATAAGAGCGATCACATAGCCCACGTTGCCTCCTCGGAGCGCCGCAACCGCGCCAGCGCCTGCTCCTTGAACGATCCGAGCTCGCCTCGCTCGATCGCGGCACGCGCGCCGGCGACGAGGTCGAGCAGGAAGCGCAAATTATGCAGGCTCAGGAGGCGCAGCCCCAGGATCTCCTGCTGGTTGAGGAGGTGCCGCACGTACGCGCGCGAGAAGCGCGTGCAGGCGGGACAAGCGCAGTCCTCGTCGAGCGGGCGCGGGTCGCGGGCGAAGCGTGCGCCCTTGATGTTGAGCTGACCCTCCCAGGTCAGGGCGGAGCCGGTGCGCGCGTTGCGGGTCGGGAGCACGCAGTCGAACATGTCGATCCCGCGCTCGATCACTTCGAGGATGCCGACGGGGTCGCCGATGCCCATGAAGTAGCGCGGCCGGTCCCCGGGCAGGAGCTCGGTCGCCCAGGCGGTCGTGTCGAGCATCTCCTCGCGCGACTCGCCGATCGCCAGGCCGCCGAGGGCGTGGCCGTCGAAGCCGATCTGGCCGATCTCCTCGACGCTGCGACGGCGCAGCTCGCGGTCGGTGCCGCCCTGGGCGATTCCGAACAGGAGCTGGCTGGGCGCGCGCTTGGCCTGATGCTGGCGCTTGGCCCAGAGCGTCGTGCGGCGGACGGCCTCGGCGAGCTCGGCGCGCGGGACCTCCGGCGGCGGAACGACGTCCAGGCACATCGCAATGTCCGAGCCGAGCTGCGCCTGGACCTGCGCCGCGTGCTCGGGCGTGAAGCGCGCCTCGTCGCCGTCGTAGACCGAGCGGAAGGTGACGCCCTCGTCGTCCTGCCGCAGGATCGTGTGCCGGAGCGAGAAGACCTGGAAGCCGCCGGAGTCGGTGAGGATCGGGCCGTTCCAGGCCATGAACCGGTGCAGACCGCCGAGCTCGGCGATCAGGTCGGCGCCGGGGCGGAAGTGCAGGTGGTAGGTGTTGCAGAGCAGAATCTCGGCGCCGAGCTGCTCGAGCTCGTCCGGGTCGACAGCCTTGACCGTGGCCTTGGTGCCGACGGGCATGAAGGCCGGCGTGCGGAGCTCGCCGTGAGCGGTGCGGAGGAAGCCCGTGCGCGCGGCGCCGTCGGCCGCTTCCAGCTCGAAGGTGCTCATTCGGCGGCCACCGCTTCGAACCAGGCGGCGACCGTCGCGGCAGCCCGCGCGTCCTCCTCGGGCGCCTCGCCGAGCCTGAGCTCGCCACGGATGCGGCCGAGCTCCTCCGTGATTGCCGGGCTCGCCGCGCGGCTGCCGAGCAGCGACGCGATCCGAAAGGCGCATGCCTCCCGCTGCCGCGGCGTCCCGGCCCCGAGCGGGTCCCAGCACTCCGCGAGCAGGAGACGCAGCTCCCGCATCCCGCGCTCCTCCCAGAACCGCCGCCAGTCCTCCGCGGTCATCACGGCCATGGATTGACCACGAGGCAGCCCCCGCCCTTCAATTGGGTGGGGTTGTTGGACCACCCTCGCTCCCGCTGCGAGCGTATCGCCGAGACTCGCGCATGTCCGTGACGCGATCGTGCCGATGCCGTGCCGATCGTTCCAGCGCGCTGTGGCCGCTGCCCGCTCACAGCACCAGCATCGCGTCGCCGAACGAGTAGAAGCGGTACCCCTCCTCGATCGCGACCCGGTAGAGGCGCCGTGTCTCCTCCACTCCGGCGAAGGCCATCACGAGCGCGAGCAACGTCGAGCGCGGGAGATGGAAGTTCGTCAGCAAAGCGTCGACCCGGCGGAACTCGAAGCCGGGCGTCACGAACAGCTCCGTCCGTCCCGCGAGCGGCGCGCCGCGAGCGAGCGACTCGAGCACGCGCACCGTCGTCGTTCCGATCGCGAGCACTCGTTCGGCGGATTCGATCCGCGCCCAGGACTCGGCCGTGACCTCGTAACGCTCGCTGCGCAGCGCGTGCTCGGCCAGGTCTTCTGCGGCGACCGGCCGGAACGTGTCGAGGCCGACGTGCAGCGTCACGCGCTCGACGTCGAGCCGCGCCAGGAGCTCCGGCGTGAAGTGCAGCCCCGCGGTCGGCGCCGCCGCCGAGCCCTCGCGCTCCGCGTAGACCGTCTGGTAGCGCTCGGGATCGTCGAGCCGCTCGTGGATGTACGGCGGCAGCGGCGCCTCGCCGGCGGGCTCGCCCTCCAGCCGCAACCGCCAGCGCCCCTCGCCGAGCGGCTCGAGCAGCTCCACCGGCCCCAGTCGCTGGCCCGCCTTCAACTTGCGCGAGGGACGAGCGAGCCCCTCCCAGGTGCCGTTCTCGCCCAGGCGCTCGAGCAAGAGCACCTCGGCCTCGCCTCCGCCGGGGCGCTGCAGCCGCAGCCGCGCCGGCAGCACGCGTGTGTCATTGACGACGACCAGCGTGTCGTCGGCGAGCTCGTCCTGCAGCTCGTCGAAGCGGCGATGCCGCGTCTCGCCGGCCGCACGGTCGTGTACGAGGAGCCGCGACCCGTCGCGCCGCTCGAGCGGGTGTTGCGCGATCAGCTCCGGCGGAAGGGAGTAGTCCAGCTCAGAAGACTTCATCCGATGCGAACGCTACCGTTGGCGCCGATGACCGACGACGCGATCGAGAAAGCTCGAGAGCGGCTGCGCGAGGCCGCCGAGGGACGTCCCGACGCCGCCGCGGTCGACGCCGCGCTCGAGCGCGCGCGGGCGCAGGTCGAGGAGCTGGCGCAGACCGCCGCCGAGCTTGAGGCGACCATCCCCGCGAAGGTCGAGAACGCCGTCAGCGACGGGCTGCGCGAGCAGGTCCGGCCGGTCGGCCGGAACCTCGCGGAGATCCGCGGGCTGATGAACCAGGTGATCCGGCGGCTCGAACGCGTCGAGGGCGACCTGCTCTCCGAGCGGCACGCCCGCGTGGACGACCTCGGCCTGCTCGTCGACCTGATCACGTCGAGCTGGAAGTCGGTCGAGCGCCGGCTCTCGACGCTCGAGCGCAAGCTCGAGACGGGCGACGGCGCGATCGTCTACCGCATGGAAGAGCGCCGCACCGGCTGAGGCGCCGCTCGTCGGTGCCGCCAATCAGGACGGACGAGCTTCGCTCGTGCGTCCGTCTGCGCCGCTGACCCGAAGCGCTTGTGCCACCATCACCGGCGCTGAGTCCGGGCGAGCCGTTCCTCCACCGCCAGCCCGATCAACCCCAGCGCGACCGCGAACCAGAGCGTCGCGAGCCTGATCAGCACGGTCGCCGCGGCCGCGCCGGCCTTCGAGACGTCGCCGAGCGCGCGCATCAGTCCGGTCATGCTCGTCTCGGCGACGCCGATGCCGCCGGGCAGGAACGAGAGCGCGCCCGCGAGGCTGCCGAGCGTGAAGACGACGATCGTGTCGGCGAACGAGAGGTCGAGCCGCAGCCCGCGCACGCACACGTAGGCGGCCAGGCACTCGCACAGCCACGAAACCGCGGACAGCAGCGTCATGCCCACGAGCAGCTTCGTCCCCAGCAAGGCGCGAGCGGCCTCCGGTGCCTCGCCCAGCCGCGTGAACCGCTCGAGCAGGGGGCTCCGCACGAGAACGACCACCGCGACCACGGCGACGACGGCGGCGACGAGCAGCGGCCAGTTGTGCACCCCCGCCCCGCCGACGACCGCGAGCACCACCACCCCGGTCGCGTCGGTGATCCGCTCCGCGAGGACGACCGGCGCCGAGCGGCGGACGGGCACGTCGAACGATCGTTTCAGCCCGCATTTCAGGAGCTCCCCGAGCTTCGCCGGCGTGATCGTCATCGTCAGCCCGGCGACGAAGATCGTGAAGCTGCGGCTCGTCGGCACATCGATGTCGACTCGCACCAGGTAGCGCTGCCAGCGCCAGAAGCGGAGCAGGTAGTTGAGAGCCGTCAGGGCCAGCGCGAGCGGGAAGAGCTCCCAGCGGAAGCTCGCCAGCTCGTCGCCGAGCTGACCGAAGTCGGCGTACAGGCCGAGCCCAAGCAGGACCGCCGCCGAGAGGGCGGCTCCGAGGACGAGTGCGCGTTTCAGGTGAGCGCGAGGATCGCAGCCGCGGTCGCGATCCAGCCGGCGACGGCGAGCAGGATCGGCACGTCGGTCAGCAGCACCTGCTCCGGCTCCTCGCCGATGTCGTCGCGGTGCATGAGGAGCAGGTAGCGGAAGACGCCGAAGACGACGAACGGCACCGTCGCCAGCAGGGCGCGCGAGTGCGGCGCCGTGAGCGTGTAGACGGCGTAGGCGATCACGGTCGAGGACGCGACGATCGCCACGAGCTGGTCGACGAGCTCCAGCGAGTACCCCTCGAGCACGCGGCGGCCGGGGGTGCGCTCGGCACCGACGAGCACGAGCTCTCCGCGCCGCTTGGCGAGCGCGAGGAAGAGCGCGAGCAGCGCAGTGCAGAGCAGCAGCCAGGGCGAGATGCGCACGTCGACCGCTGCCGCGCCGGCCGCGGCTCGGATCACGAACAGCCCCGCGATCGCGAGCACGTCGATCAGCACGACGTGCTTGAGTCCGAGCGTGTACGCGGCCTGCAGCGCCGCGAAGCCCGCCACGAGTGCGAGCGAGAGCGGGCCGAGGACCGCGCAGATCGCCCCGGCCGCGAGCGTCAGGGCCGCCGAGAGCATGAGCGCCGCCCGCGGCGAGAGCTCACCGCGGGCGATCGGGCGCGCACGCTTGACCGGATGCGCGCGGTCGGCCTCGCGGTCGCGCACGTCGTTCGCCAGGTACGCGGCGCTCGAGACCGCGCAGTAGGCCGCGAAGCAGGCCAGCGCCTCGGCCCAACGACCCGCGTCGCCGAGCTTCGCCGCGAAGACGAGCCCCGCGAAGACGAGCAGGTTCTTCGACCACTGCCGCGGCCGCAGCGCGACGAGTGTCGCGCGCGGTAGGGAGCGGCGGCGCGGAAGCTCGAGCAGCTCGGGAGCGGCGACCACCTGGGGATTCTGACTGCGCTTAGCTGAGCCGTGCCGGCAGCACCAGCTCGAAGCGGCTGCCGTCCTCGGCGGAGCTCGCCAGCCGGAGCCGCCCGCCGAGAGCGGCCGCGAGCTCGCTCGCGATCGCCAGCCCGAGCCCGGTCCCGCCCCCGCCCCGCGACCAGAACGGCCGGAAGATCCGGTCCTCCTCGCCGGGCGGGATTCCCGGCCCGTTGTCGTCCACGGCCACGCGCACCGTCCCGTTCGACGACGTCAGCTCGAGCGCGACGCGGCCCCCGTCGGGGGTCCACCGAAACGCGTTCGAGAGCAGGTTCGAGATCACCTGGAGCACGCGGTCGCCGTCGGTGACGATCACGGGCTTGCCGTCGACGTCGCAGCGGTAGTCGATCCCGCGGCGGCGCGCCTCCTCGGTGAAGGCGGCGAAAGCCTCGTCGACCAGCCGGCCCATGTCGACTTCCTCCTGGAGGACGGTGAACCGGTGCGCATCGAGCTTGGCGAGGTCGAGCACGTCGCCGACGAGCCGCTCGAGCCGCGTCGCCTCGGCGGCGATCACCGTCAGCGATGCGACCCGCAGCTCCTCGTCGGTGACGACGCCCTCGCGCAGCGCCTCGACGTGGCCGCGGATCGCGGTCAACGGCGTGCGCAGCTCGTGCGTGACCGTCATCAGGAAGTTCCGCTCGAGCTCCTCGGCCTCGGCCAGACGGGAGGCCATCTCGCCGAAGCGGTCGGCGAGCATGCCGATCTCGCCGCTGCCGCTCGGCACGTCGACGTCGTAGTTGCCTCGAGCGACCTCGTCTGCCGCGTGCGAGAGCTTCAGCACCGGGGTCGTGATCCGCCGCGTCAAATACCAGGCGAAGGCGCCGGCGACGAGAACACCGCCTGCGAAGGCCAGCAGCAGGCGCTCGATCAGCGCGAGCCAGTGTTGTGCGAGGACGGTCTGAGGCTTGGCGACCGCGATCGTCCCGATGAAGGTCTTGCCGACGCGCACCGGGGTTGCGACCGCGAGGTAGTCGTGGCGGGCACCCGGTGGGCGAAAGACGAAGCGCACCGTCCGGCCCCCTCGCACGAGCCGTTCTTCGACGACGCCCTTCGGCAGCGCCGTGAAGGCCTTGCCCTTTTGGCCCGGGAAGAGATCAAGGCCCTCGTAGAAGATCTTGTCGCCGGTCGCGCGCTCGAGCCGCTTCGCCGAGAGCAGCTTGAACCCCGCCTGGTCCGCGTACAGCTGCGTCAGACCGTTCGCTTCGCGTACCAACTCGCTGTACGCCTGCTCGCGCGCGCGGTCCTGCGCGTACTGCCGGAAGAGCCGCAGCGCGATCGCGGCCGAGACGAGCCCGGCGACGACCACTCCGAGCAGGAAGAGCGCGGGAAGCTGAAAGCGCAGCGACCGGAGCATCGGCTCCGGTTCCTAGGCGCTCACCGCCGCGTCCCGCGAGGGAGCGACCTTGTAGCCGACCCCCCAGACCGTGACGATCGGCGAGGCCTCGCCGAGCTTCCGCCGCAGCTGCCGCACGTGGACGTCGACGGTGCGCGTGTCGCCCGCGAAGGTGTAGCCCCACACCCGCTCGAGCAGCTGATCGCGGGTGAGCACGATCCCGTGGTGGTCGAGCAGCTCCCAGAGCAAGTCGAACTCCTTCGGCGCGAGCTGGATCTCCGTCCCCGCGACGCGCGCCTCGCGGCGGCCCGCGTCGATCTCGAGGTCGCCGTGCTTGATCTGCTTCGTCTCGCTCTCGCGCCGGTCGGAGACCGAGCGGCGCAGGATCGACTTCACGCGCGCGACCAGCTCGCGCGGGTTGAACGGCTTGGTCAGGTAGTCGTCGGCGCCGACCTCGAGCCCGATGATCTTGTCCACGTCCTCGTCGCGCGCGGTCAGCATCAGGATCGGCACGTCGGAGTCCTGGCGGATGCGGCGGCAGACTTCTATGCCGTCGACGTCGGGCAGCATCAGGTCGAGCACGATCAGGTCGGGCCGCTCGCCCTCCACGTGCGAAAGCGCCTCCTTGCCGGTGGCGACGATGCTCACGGAGTAGCCGGCGTTCTTCAGGTAGAGCGCGACGAACGAGGCGATCGAGGACTCATCCTCGACAACCAGAATCGACTGCGCCTGGGCTCCCATGGCCTCAGGATGCCAGAGACGTCCGTCAGCGCCCGGCTACGGTGATGCCGAGGGCGAAGGTCGTGGGGTCGTCCGGCAAGGACGAGTACGGCGCGCCGTCCATGGACATCACGCCGTCGCTGAGACCTGCCCCATCGACGATCACGGAGCCGCGGCCGACCGCCGTGATTGAGATTGCGCGGCCTCGGACGTTCACGTTGAAGCGGCCGTCGTCGACGCGGTAGCCCACGACGCGGCCCTTGCAGATGGAGACGCCGAAGCTCGGGTGCCTGGCCTTGCAGCCGGTGAAGTGGGCCTCGTTGCCGTCGTACGGTCGGAAGTCCCTCACCTGCACGCGGCCGTTCTGGACGCGGCCGATGACCGTGCCTTTGATCTTGAGTGTGATCGCGCCCTTGCCTCGCTTGACCGAGAGCGTGCCGTCGGTGGCCCGGTCGCCCGCGAGCGCGGCGGGTACCGTGAGGGCTGCGAGCAGCGCAATGAGGATCAGTGTCCGGCCCATAGAACGACAGTATCGGCACCCCTGGTGAGTTGGGGATAAACGGGTTGTAAGGAATGCGTAAACGCGGCGCCCAGGCCACTATTTCAGCGGCAATCGGAGCCGTCGTCGCAGCCTTGATCGCGGGCTCGGCGCCGGCCGGAGCCGGTCCTCCTCGCCTGCTCGGGCTCCGGATCTCGAACGGCGGCACTCCGTTTGCCGGCGACACGCCGCTGCTCGCGACCGTGAGCCCGAACGGGGACGGCTTCCGCGACCGCGCCTTGATCCGCTTCAAGCTCGACCGTTCAGCGTCCGTTGAGGTCCGCGTCGTCGCCACCGACGAGGTGCGCCGGCCGGTGAAAACGATCTGGACGACGAGGAGACGCCTCGCCGCCGGCCCGCACACGATCGGCTGGAGACCTGCGCGCACGACGCCGGACCGGACCTATCTGGTCCGGTTCCTCGTCGAGGGCCGCACAGGCGGCCGGCGCGTGTACGGCTTCGAGCCGCCGCGGCGCGGGCGCTTCACCAGCGGCCTCGTCGTGCGGGTGCAGGGGATCGACGCCGGCTTCCTGGCCCGCAGCTACCCCGTGGGCGGCGACGCGACGGTGGCGATCTCGACGGACGCGCGGCGGATCCGGCTGCAGCTCTTCTCGTTCGCCACGCTGCCGCGGCCGACCGTTCGCGACCTTCGAACGGGAGGCGTGGCGGTCGCGCCCGCGGTGCGCCTCGACCTGCAGCACCGCGGGAGCGCGCCACGATTCGTGCAGATCAGCCACGCGGGCGTTCCCGAGAGCGGCCTCTACTTCCTGCGTGTCACTTCGGGAGACCGCCGCGTGGGCTACGCGCCGCTGATCCTGCGTCCCCGCAAGCTCGGCGAGCACCGGGTCGCGGTCGTCCTCTCGACCAACACCTGGCAGGCCTACAACTTCCTCGACGCAAACGGCGACGGCTGGGGCGACAGCTGGTACGTGAGCGGCGCCACCCGCGTCGTCGACCTCCGCCGCCCGTTCCTCGACTTCGGCGTTCCCTTTCGCTTCCGCGACTGGGACCTCAGCTTCATCTCGTGGCTGCGGCGGACGGGCAAGCAGGTGGACTACATCTCGGACGACGACCTCCAGCGCATCCGCACCGGCGACACGCTGCGGCGCAACTACGACCTGGTCGTGTTCCCCGGCCACGAGGAGTACGTGAGCGACCACGTCTACGACATCGTCACCCGCTACCGCGACCTCGGCGGGCGGCTGATGTTCCTCTCGGCGAACAACTTCTTCTGGAAGGTGCGGCGAGAGGGGTCTCTGATCCGCCGCGTGCAGATGTGGAGAGCGCTCGGCCGGCCGGAGGCAGCGCTCGTCGGGACCCAGTGGGTCGCGAGCAACTACGGCTCGGTGCAGGGGCTCTACACCGTGCAGGGAGCGGGCTCGACGCCGTGGGCCTTCGCGGGCACCGGCCTTCGAAACGGCTCGACCTTCGGCCGCTACGGAATCGAGATCGACGCCCGGGCGCCGAGCTCGCCTCCGGGCACGCGCCTGCTCGCCCGGAGCCCGGGCCTGATCGGCACGCACGACGCGGAGATGACCTACTACGAGACCGGGGCCGGCGCGCGCGTCTTCGCGGCTGGGGTCGTCAACTTCGCGGCGTCGATCAACGACCCGGCCGTCTCGCGGCTCGTCGAGAACCTCTGGGACCGGCTGACCCGCTAGCCGCGCGGAGCGTCGTACTCGTAGAAGCCGCGGCCGCTCTTGCGGCCGAGCCGCCCGTCGCTCTGCATCTCGAGCAGCCGCTCGGGCGGAGCCATTCGCCCCTCGCCGAGCGCGCCGTGGAGTGCCTCCGACGCGTGGACGTGGACGTCGACGCCGATCAGGTCGATCAGCGCGCAGGGCCCGATCGGCCAGTTGGCGCCGAAGCGCATCGCGCGGTCGACGTCCTCCGGGCTGACGCGCGCCTCGTCGAGCACGCGCACGCAGTCGTTGAGCAGCGGGATCAGGATCCGGTTGACGATGAAGCCCGGTGTGTCGTTGCAGGCGACGGGCTCCTTGCCGATGCGCTGGGCGAACGCGTAGCCGGCGTCGAACACCTCGTCGCTCGTCTGCGCGGTGCGGACGACCTCGACGAGTGGCAGCACCGGCGCCGGGTTGAAGAAGTGCAAGCCGACGATCCGCTCGGGACTGCTCGTCGCGTGGGCGATCTGGGTCACGGAGAGGGCCGAGGTGTTCGTGGCGAGGATGGCGGGTGCGGGGACTACGCGGTCCAGCTCGCCGAAGAGCTCTCGCTTGATCTCGAGGTCCTCGAAGGCGGCCTCGATCACGAGCTGGCACGAGCCCAGGTCGGAGAGCTCGGTCGTCAGCGTGAGCCGGCCGAGTGCGGCGTGCTTCTCCTCTTGGGTCAGGCGCCCCTTTTCGACGCCCCGGGAGAGGTAGTGGTCAATCGTCCCGCGCGCGCGCTCGCCGAGTTCCTCGGAAACATCGCGCCCGACGACCTCGAGGCCGGCCTGAAGGCAGACCTGTGCGATCCCGGCACCCATGGTGCCGAGCCCGACCACGCCGACCCGGGAGATCTCCACGGCGCGCGATCCTATGCGCTCCGCGCTCCGAGTTCACGGGCACGCGTGAACCTCTTCCCCCCGGGGGCCTTCGGCCCCTAGCCCCCGCTTTTGAGGGTAGCGGCGAAATCGTCACGTGTCTGTGACGGCTTCGTGCCGGAAGTGTGTCCTCTGCTCCGAGCCTAGAGACGCTCGATGACCGCGGCGATCGCCTGGCCGAAGCCGATGCACATCGTCGCCATGCCGTAGCGCGCGTCTCGCCGTTCGAGCTCGTTCAGGAGCGTCGCCGTCACCCGCGCGCCCGTCGCGCCGAGTGGATGGCCGAGCGAGATGCCGCCGCCGTTCGGGTTCACATCTGCCCACCGCTCCTCGAGGCCTGTATCGCGCATGAACTGGAGCGCGACCGACGCGAACGCCTCGTTCACCTCGACGACCGCGATGTCGTCCCAGCCGAGCCCCGCTCGGGCCAGGGCGCGCTCGCACGCCTGCGGATTGCCGTGCAGCATCAGCCGCGGGTCGACGCCGGCGAGGCCGAACGACACGAACCGCGCCCGAGGCTCGAGCCCCAGGCGCGTGCAGGCCGCGTCGCTCACAACGAGCACGGCGGCCGCCCCGTCGCAGATCTGGCTCGAGTTCCCCGCCGTCACCTTCCCCTCGGGCAGGAAGGCCGGCTCGAGCGCGGCGAGCGCTTCCGGCGAGGTGTCAGCACGCGGTGTCTCGTCGACCGCGAAGAGCACGCCCGCGTGAGGGTTCGAGACCTCGACCGGAACGATCTCGCGCTCGAAGCGCCCCTCCTCGATCGCGCTCAGCGCCCGCCGGTGCGACTCGTAGGAGAACGCGTCGAGCTCCTCGCGCGACAGTCCCCACTCCTCGGCGATCAGCTCCGCCGCGATCCCCTGCGGCACGATCTCCCATCGCTCGAGCAACGTGTTCGAGAGATCGCCGCCGCTGGAGCCCATCGGCACGCGCGACATCGACTCGACGCCCGCCGCGACGACGACGTCGAGCTGTCCCGACCACACCGCGGCCGCCGCGTTGAAGTTCGCCTGCAGCGAAGAGCCGCACTGCCGGTCGACGGTCGACCCGGGAACCGACTCGGGCCAGCCGGCGACGAGCGCAGCCATGCGCGCGATGTTCCAGCCCTGCTCGCCGACCTGGGAGACGCAGCCCATCTGCACGTCCTCGACCTCGGCTGGGTCGAGCCCGTTCCGCTCGGCGAGGCCGTTCAGCACCTGCCCAGCGAGCTCGTCCGCACGAAGGCTGGCCAGCGTGCCGTTCCGCCGGCCGATCGGTGAGCGGACGGCGTCGACGATCAGAGCATCGGCACGCGCCATCGCCGCTCTAGACTAGCCCGCGTGGCCACGACGACCACCGAGCGCAAGCTCTTCGTCGCCGGCGAGTGGGTCGAGACGGGCGACTGGCTCGAGGTGCGCTCTCCGTACTCCGGCGACGTCGTCGGACGAGTCGCCAAGGGCGAAGCGGACGAGACGAGGCGCGCAATCGACGCGGCCGAGCAGGCGCTGCGCGAGCCGCTCCCGGCGCACAGGCGGGCCGAGATCCTCGTGAAGGTGGTCGCCGGCCTCGCCCGGAGGCAGGACGAAGTCGCGCGGCAGATCTCCGACGAGGCGGGCAAGCCGATGAAGGCGGCGCGGGTCGAGGCCAAGCGCGCGATGTCCACGTACACCTTCGCCGCGGTCGAGGCGCGCAAGCTCGCGGGAGAGATGGTGCCGATGGACGCGGCCCAGGCCGGCGAGGGCAAGCTCGGCTTCACGCTGCGCCGGCCGATCGGGATCGTCGGCGCGATCTCGCCGTTCAACTTCCCGCTGAACCTCGTCGCGCACAAGCTGGCGCCTGCGCTGGCGGCCGGCTGCCCGGTCGTGCTCAAGCCCGCGAGCCAGACTCCCCTCTCGGCCCTCCTGCTCGCGGAGCTCGAGGAGGAGGCGGGGCTGCCGCCGGGCTGGCTCAGCGTCGTCGTCGGGCCGTCCTCCGAGATCGGCGACGTGCTGGTCGAGGACGAGCGCGTGAAGGCGATCACCTTCACCGGGTCGGGGGGCGTCGGCTGGGGCCTGAAGGAGCGCGCGCCGCACAAGAAGGTCAGCCTCGAGCTCGGCAACGCGACCCCGGTGATCGTCACGGCGGATGCCGACGTCGAGGCCGCCGCCACGGCGATGGCCGCAAACGCCTTCGCCTTCGCCGGCCAGAGCTGCATCTCGGTGCAGCGGCTGTACGTCGAGCGACCCGCGTACGAGACCTTCGTCGAGAGCTTCCTCCCGCGCGTGCAGGCGCTGAAGCTCGGCGACCCGGCCGACGAGGAGACCGACGTCGGACCCGTGATCGACGCTGATGCCCGCGAGCGGATTCTCGAGTGGATCGAAGAGGCGCGCTCTGCCGGCGCCGAGATCTTGAGCGGAGGCGAGGAGCAGGACGGCCTGATCGCGCCGACGGTGATCGCGAACGCCTCGCCCGAGCTGAAGGTCAGCTGCGACGAGGTCTTCGGCCCGGTCGTCACCATCAACGCGGTGGACTCGCTCGACGAGGCGATCGAGCTGGCGAACTCCACGCGCTATGGCCTGCAGGCAGGGATCTTCACGAGCCGCCTCGACTCCGCCATGCGCGCCGCGCAGGAGCTCGAGTTCGGCGGCGTGATCGTCAACGAGGCGCCGACCTTCCGCTCCGATCAGATGCCGTACGGCGGCGTGAAGGACTCGGGCAACACGCGCGAGGGGCCCGCCTATGCCGTGCGCGAGCTGACCGAGGAGCGGCTCGTCGTCATCGACCTCTAGGTTCCGGGCACATGATCGGCTTCGCAATCGCACTGATGGTGATCGGCATCGTCTTCGGGTTCGTGATCCCGTGGGTCGGGGTCACTATCGGCCTCGTCGGGCTGCTCCTGTTCATCGCCCTCGTGGCGGGCTTCGGGCGCCGTGCCGCCAACGAGCCGGGGCACTAAAGGCCTCCTCCCCCGATGCTAGACTCGCGCCGCTCGTGGCGCGTTTTTCCCTGCTAAACCGCATTCGCAGTCGATCTGGCGGCGGTCCTGCGACCACCTCGCCGCGGGTGCTCCGGCGCGCCCCGTCACCGGGCGCGCTACGGCGTGAGCGGCGGGCGATCGTGAAGGCCCGCGAGGAGCGGATCCGCCACCTGGGAGGCCTCACGCTCGAGATGTACCGGCGCTCGAGCTTCCGCGACGAGCTCCTGGTCGAGCATTGCCGCGAGATCATCGCGCTCGAGGAGCGGATCCACGAGCTCGACTCGATGCTGCAGGCCGTCGCGACTGCGCGACGTGCGCCGACGACCTGCGAGTGCGGCGCGCCCGTTCCCTGGGGCTCGCACTTCTGCGCCAACTGCGGCCGGCCAGTCGGCGGGGAGCCCGTGGTCGCTTGCGAGGGCTGCGGCCATCCGCTCCCCGCAGACGCGACCTTCTGCGCCCACTGCGGCCGCGCGGTCGAGGCGAGCCAGGCGGAGGCTGAAGCCGAGGCCTATGCCGACGCGACGCCGGAGCCGGAGCCGGAGCCCGAGCCCGAGCAGGCCGCGGACGAGACGTTCCTGCGCGCAGCCGATCCCTGGGAGCGCTAGTGGCGCACCCCGAGGATGAGCGGCGCTGCCCCCGCTGTGGCACGCCGTACGGGGAGGGCCAGGAGTACTGCCTGGAGTGCGGCCAGCGCCTGCCTGCCGGCTCCGGCCTCGTGGCGGCGCTCGGCTCCAGGTGGCGGCGCCACCTCGGCTGGTACCCGGGCGACTGGGTCTGGCCCGCTCTGCTCGCGCTCCTGGTCGCCGTGGCCGCCGGCGTCGTCTCGGCGGTCTGGCTCGCCGACCAGTCGAGCTCCGCGAACGACACGCTCGTCCTGACGCAGGGCAAGCCTTCGACCGGCGAGTCCACGGAAACGCCGCCCGAGCCGACCACGACCACGCCGACGACGGCCACCACGGGCAGGACCCCCACGCCGCCACCTCCTCCGCCCCCGCGCCCGGCAGTCGTTGCCTGGCCGGCAGGAAAGAGCGGCTGGACGATCGTGCTCGACTCGGTGCCGACCGTGAACGGCCGCAGCGCCGCCCTCGCTGAGGCGCGGCAGGCCCTGCAGCTCGGCATGAAGCCGGTCGGCGTCCTCGACTCGGCGCGCTTCTCAAGCCTCCACCCCGGCTACTTCGTCGTCTTCTTCGGGATCTACGACACGGAGGCGGACGCCCAGAGCCACATCATCGATGCGCACCGTCACGGCTTCCGCAATCCGTACCCCCGCCGAATCACTCCGTGACGTTTACCCAGAAGGCGACGGGGAAGCGGACTTTGTAACACGGCCCTGGTTCGTTAGACTCGGCCTCGCGGCCAAGCCGCCAGGAGAGATTAACCCGCCATTAACAAAGCTTTGCCGGAGATTAATAGGAGCCGGAGATACTGATTGATGGACGAGCGGACGCTTCAGATTCAAGCCTGCATGTATCAGTACTCACGCGCGATCTACCGGTCGATCAAGGATCTCATCGACCCCTACGTCACCCCCGAGACGCGGGTGCAGTACCGGCGCGAGGTGCTCGAGGCCTGCGAGCAGACGATGGAACGCCTCGCCAAGGACCCGCTCTACTTCGCCAAGCCCGACCGCGCCCTCTTCCAGGACCTGCGCCGCTACTTCCCGATCACGTGCCAGGCCCAGGTCGCCTGGGCGGTGCGCGAGGGCGTCGCCGCGGCGGTCGCCTTCATCGAGAGCCAGATCGAGGCCGGCGCCTTCGACGGCGGGATCGCCCGCTGCCGCGCCACCACGCGCAAGGGCAAGCCGTGCCAGCGCACGCCGTTGCCGGATCGCGACTACTGCCCGTCGCACCAGCACCTCGAGCGCTCGAAGGTCGCGGCGTAGCCCGCGCCGCCGCTAGGCGATAGTCTCGCCCGAGGTGTCGCATGACACGGACAAGCTGATCCGTCAGCTCTCGCTCGTCGCCTTTCTGATGGCGGAGCGGCGGGCGGTGACCGCGCGCGACATCAAAGGCCAGGTCGAGGGCTACCAGGAGATGTCGGACGAGGCGTTCGCCCGGCGCTTCTACTCCGACCGCGCCGAGCTGATCGCGCTGGGCGTCCCGCTCCACTCGCAGCGGGACGAGTACACGGGCGAGGAGCTCTACACCATGCGCTCCGAGCGCTACTTCCTGCCGCCGCTCGAGCTCACCGACGAGGAGCTCGCGGCCCTGCAGACCTGCCTCTACCTGCTGGAGGGCAAATTCGCCTACGCGGAGCCGTTGCGGCTCGCGCTCCAGAACCTCGCGCTCGGGAGGCCCGGCTTCGCCGAAGCGCCCACGGACACCGCGATGCGCGTCGAGGTGCTCGACCCGGAGTACTCCGCCGAGATGCAGGGGCGGCTGAGCAAGCTCGAGGCGGCGATCTCCAAGCAGCGCACGGTCAAGTTCCCGTACTGGTCGATCTCCCGCGACGAGGAGCGCGAGCGGACGGTCAACCCGTACGCGCTCTTCCAGGACGCGGGAGCCTGGTACGTGGTCGGGCAGGACCTCGAGGCGGAGGCGGAGCGCACGTTCCGCGTCTCGCGCATCCGCGGCGAGATCCGCTTCGCCACGCGCCGCGAACGCGACTTCCGCCTCCCGGCCGAGTTCGACGTCGACCAATACCGCGGCCGCCCGCCCTGGCAGATCGGCGAGCCGGTCGGCGAGGCGCGCATCGAAGTCGGCGGGGACACGGCCTGGTGGGTCGAGCGCACCTTCGGGACGAAGGTCGAGGACGGCGTCTTCGTGACCGAATACTCGAGCCTGCCGCTGCTCGCCTCGTGGGTGCTGCGCCAGGACGGACGCGCGGTGCCGCAGGCGCCCGAGGATCTGCGGCGCGAGGTCGCCCGCGCGCTGAAGCTCGTGCGCGAGCGTCACGAGGGCGCTCCCAAGCGGCTCGCGGCCGAGACCGACGGGCTCGTGGAGGTGATCGCCGAGCGCCCGGCCGCGCCGGTGGCGCCCGAGCGCTTCGCCGTGCTGCAGGCGCTGCTGGCCTACCTGCTCGACCGCTGCGGCGAGGACTCGCAGGCGGAGTTCCCGGCTCAGGAGCTGGTGGACCGCTTCAACATCCCGTTCGAGGCGCTCGAGGAGCACCTCTCGCTGCTCAACCTCGTCAACTTCGGCGGTGGCTGCTACGCCGTCTACGCCGAGCTCGACGGCGACACGATCCGCGTCGACAAGGAGCTGTTCGGCGACACCTTCCGTGCCCCGCCGCGACTGACCCCGCTCGAGGCGCGCGCGATCCGCCTCGCGCTCGAGTTCGTCGGCCCGATGATCGCAGCCGACGCAGGCTCCGCCCTCGACCGCGTGCGCGCGAAGCTCGAGGAGACCTTCGGCGAGTTCGAGCTCGCCCAGACCCCCGAGCCGCACGTGCAGCGCGCCGAAGAGGACCTCGTCGGCACGCTCAGCCACGGCCTGCGCGAGCGCCGCCTGGTCGAGATCGACTACCTCAAGGGTGGCGAGGACGAGGTCTCGACGCACCTCGTCGAGCCGTACTCGCTCGAGCGGCGGTTGCCGTACTGGTACATCCACACGTGGGACCGCACCCGCGACGCCGAGCGCTCCTTCCGGCTCGACCGGATGCGCAGCGCCCGAATCCAGCGCGCGCACTTCGAGCCGCGCGAGGGCTTCGACCCGCATGAGTTCCGGGACGCGCGCACGGCGCGCATCTGGTACTCGAAGGTGATTGCGCGCTGGGAGCTCGAGAAGGGCGCGCGCATGCTGAAGGACGGCTCGGCCGCGGCCGAGCGACCGGTCGGCAGCCCGGAGTGGCTGATGGGCGAGGTGCTCTCCTACCGTGGCGAGGCAGTCGTGCTCGAGCCGCCGGAGCTGCGTCGCGAGATCGCCGAGCGTGCCAAGGCTGTCCAGCGTGAGCTCGGCCTTTCACGCGTCAAAGTGGGCTAGCCGCCGATCGGGATCTCGAGGGTGAAGGTCGCGCCCTGGTTGGGCGCGGAGTCGACCTCTAGCCCGCCTCCGTGGGCCTCGGCGATCGAGCGGGCGATGAACAGGCCGAGACCGGTTCCCGGCAGCGTCGTGCCGGTGCTCGTGACCCGGCCGAACTTCTCGAAGATCAGCCGCTGGTCTTCCTTGGCGATCCCGGGCCCGTGGTCGCGGACGTCGATGTAGACGCGGCCGTCCTCGGGATACGCGCGCACCTCGACGTCTCCGCCGGCCGTCGAGTACTTGATCGCGTTGTCGATCAGGTTCGTCAGGACCTGGCGCAGGCGCTCGGCGTCGCCGCGCACGTCCGGCAGCGGGTCCTGTACCTGCGCCAGCAGCCGCACCTCGTTCTGGCCCACCTGCGCGGTGGCAACGGCGTCGCGCACGAGCTGGCCGATGTCGACGTCGGCGAAGCGGAAGCTGAACGTGCCGGCCTCGATCCGCGAGGTGTCGAGGACGTCCGTGATCAGGTCCGCCAGCCTTCCGGTTTCGCTCGCGATCAGCTCGAGGAACGACTCGCGCTGGTCGGCGGACAGCTCGCGCCAGCGTTGCTGGAGGGTGCGCGCCGCGCCGATCACCGCCGCCATCGGCGTGCGCAGCTCGTGCGAGACGAGCGAGACGAAGTCGGCGCGCAGTGCTGAGAGCCGGCGGAGCTCCTCGACGGTCTTGCGCTCGGCCTCGTAGGCGCTGATGTTCTGGACCGCGCTGGCCACGAGCCGCCCGAGGAGTCCGGCGAGCTCGATCTCCTCGACGGTGAACGAGTCGGGCTCGCGCCTGACGAGCGAGAGCATGCCGATCGACCTCGCACCCTGGAGGAGCGATGTCGCGAGGCGGCAGCGCAGGCCTAGTGCGAGGAACTCGTCTTCCTCCGGGTAGTCGGCCGCGGCCATGTCCTTGCGGTAGACCGTGTGGTTCGTCCGCAGCAGCTCCTCCAGCAGCGTCCCGTGGATCGGCCGGCCCGAGCCCGGCGGCAGGACATCCTCGGCGCCGGCCCCTGCGACGGCCATCACCTGCGCGATGCCGTTCTCGCTCAGCACGATCGCGATGCGGTCGAAGGGCATCAGGCCGCGCACCTCGCGGATGAACGCGTCGAAGGCCTGGTCGAGCTCGAGCGAGGAGCTGAGCGCCCGCGCGCAGCGGTTCGCGGCCTCGAGCACGTCCGCTCGGCGGCCGAGCTGGTCGCGTAAGCGCTCGGACTCGGCCGCGCGCGACTCGGCGACCGTCGTCTGGCCCAGCAGGCGCAGCATCAGCCAGCCGACGATCAGGCCCAGCAGCACCTCGAGCCCGAGTTGCAATGTGACGTAGTCGAGGTGGTAGCTCCGGGGTGCGAGGCGCCGCTCACGCAGCCACTCGAAGGCAACCATCACCGGCGCGCTCGCGACCACCACGACGAGGGCGCCACGAATTCCGTAGCGCAGCGCCGCCTCGACGAGCGGCAGGTACATCAGCTGCCGGATGGGCGAGCTCGGCTCGAAGCTGTAGATCAGCGTGTACGCGGAGACGATCGCGAAGTCGAAGGTCAGCGCTGCAAAGCCGAGCCGCTTCAGCGACGCCTTGGGCCAGTCGCGGCGCGAGAGCCAGAAGATGAGCAGAGTGCCGACCGCGAGGAGACCCGTCGTGACCCATGCCCAGAGGCGGTAGTCGCCGGGATAGTTGCGGCCGATCGCGACCTGGAAGATCGCGAAGGGCACTGCGCCGAGACGGACCCAGCCGATCCAGCGCTCGACGTCGCGCAGGCGCTTGAGCTCGCCGTTCACGCCGGGTCTCCGACTTGCGCGAGCGCCCACTCGGCGTGTTCTCGCAGGATGTTCTCGAGCGCGACGAGCGCGTTCCTGCGCAGGTAGCGCGGGTCGTTGTGCGGGACGAACAGCCTGTCGTAGCGGCTCGCGAGCTCCTCGTCGTCCGCCTCGAGCCAGTCCACGAGCGAGACGTGCGGTTCCGCACCCGGTGGGGGCGGCTGCCCCGCCCGCCGCTTCTCCACTCCGCGGTTCCAGGGACAGACGTCCTGGCAGATGTCGCAGCCGTAGACGCGGTCGCCGAGGGCCTCGCGGTACTCCTCCGGAAACGGATCCGCGGATTGCGTCCAGTACGAGAGGCACCTCGTCGCGTCGAGCACTCCCGCCTCCGCTAGCGCGTCGGTCGGGCACGCGTCGATGCAGAGCGTGCAGGAGCCGCAGCCCGCGTCGAGCGGAGGCGTCGCCTCGAGCTCGGCGGTCGTGACGAGCGTGCCGAGCACGACCCAGGAGCCGAAGCGCCGGGTGATCAGCATCGTGTTCTTGCCGTAGAAGCCGACTCCGGACCGGGCAGCGGCTTCGCGGTCGACGTGCTGGTTCGCGTCGACCAATACGCGATAGCGGCCGCCCAGCCGCCGGCCGAGCTCGTCGAGGCGCTCCCGCAGCGCCGAGTAGGCGTCCCACCAGGTGTAGCGCGGGAGCCGTCCGTGGCCCGGCGGCGGCTCGTCGCCGTCGGCCCAGTAGCAGAGCGCCGCCGACACGACCGTGCGCGCGCCCTCGAGCAGCGTCTCCGGATGACACGACACCTCGGGCCGCGCCATCGTGAAGCGCATGTCCGCGAACAGCCCCCGGGCGCGGCGCTCGCGGATGTGCCGCTCCGTCTCGTCGTATGGCGCGACCGGAGCCGCCCCGACGGCGTCGAGGCCGAGCTCCTCGGCCAGCAGCGCAAGGTCTCCGGCCTGCATGTGGGAGATTGTGCCCGGATGAAGGCAATTCGGATCCACGAGGACGGCGGGCCCGATGTTCTGCGCTACGAGGACGCTCCCGATCCCGAGCCCGGCCCGGGTGAGGTGCTCGTCCGTCTGCGCGCCGCCTCGCTCAATCACCTCGACCTCTGGGTCCGCAAGGGCCTTCCTTCGGTGCCCAAGCCGCGGATCCTCGGCGCGGACGGGGCAGGCATCCGGGAGGACACCGGCGAGCGTGTCGTGATCAACCCGGGCATCGAGCACGGCGAACAGATCAGCGTCGTCGGCGAGCACATGGACGGCACGCACGCGGAGCTCGTCGCAGTCCCGGAGACGAACGTCTACCCGCTTCCGGACGAGATC
>Ga0222622_10000082_pt1 | contig 33269 bp, 25 predicted proteins | sample PLM2_5_b1metaG_FD_177335 | JGI IMG/M metagenome (GOLD analysis project Ga0222622, IMG submission 177335) | Groundwater sediment microbial communities from an aquifer in East River, Colorado, USA - PLM2_5_b1 | ecosystem: Environmental > Terrestrial > Soil > Riparian zone | place: USA: East...
CGGATACGAGCGGCCGATCAGGTGCATCGGATCGCGGACAACAAATCCCGGATTGCGCAGATAATCCGAGACACTGCTATTATCCTGCGATGATTCGGCGGACTACGATCGTCGTGTTGGCGCTGCTGGCGACGTTTGCTTCGGCGTGCGGCCCCAAGGTCGAGTTGAAGCAGGCGCTTCAGGTCACCGACATATCATCCGGTTGGTTTGACGCCGGGATCCAAAACGGCAAGAACAAGCTGGTCCCGAGCGTCACGTTCAAGTTGAAGAAAAACCCCGGCGTCAGCCTGTCCTCGGTTTCGCTGAACCTTGCTTTCACGTTCGTCGGAGCGACGGATCACATCGACGATGTATACGTGCAGAGTGTGGACTTCCAGGGCGACGAGACGAAGCCGGTGACCGTCCGCACGCAGTGGGGGTACACCGGGGACCCGCCGCAGACCCGCGTGGAGATGCTCCAGAACAGTCACTTTCAGGACATGGAAGTGCAAATCTTCGGCAAACAGAGCTCGTCGAAGTGGGTTGAGCTGCAGCGGGTGCCGATCGCGCGACAGCTGCTGACGCAGTAGCGCCCACGTGTCGCGCAACGCCTACGTTCCCGCCACCTCACAGAAATCCTCATCGTTTCTCGATCGCCGGCTGGGGCCGATCGATGCCGCCGCCATCGTTGTCTCGAACGTGATTGGCGGCGGCATTTTCTTCGTGCCAATTATCGTGGCCCAGATGGTGCCGTCGAGCGGCGCGATTCTATGGGTGTGGCTGATCGGCGGGGCGCTCGCCTTTGCCGGTGCGATGGCATACGCGGAATTGTCGGCGCTGCGGCCGCGCGCAGGCGGCGAGTACGTGTACCTGCGCGAAGCGTTCGGTCCGATGGCGGCGTTCTTGACCGGATGGACATCGTTCATCGCCGGTTTCTCCGGCGCCATCGCTGCCAGCGCGCTCGCCTTCGCCGATTACGTCGGCAGGTTCGTACCGGCGGCGGCCGACGTGACGCCGATCGTCACCGTGCCGGTGCCGCTCGTGCCGCTCGTTCTGTCACGCAAGGCACTCGTCGCGCTCGTTCCGATCCTCGTGCTCTCGTTCATTCATATTCGGGGCCTTGGTCCGGGACGAATCGTTCAGAACGTGCTGGCGGGCCTGAAGGCGACGGCGCTGGCGCTGATCATCGCGCTCGGGTTCATGATGGCGTCCGGACACGGTGCTGCGGCGGCAGCCGGCCCGGCGCTGCCGGTGTCGGGCATGCTGCTCGCGCTCGTTCCAATCATGTTCACCTACTCGGGATGGAATGCGGCGGTCTATGTCGCCGAGGAGGTACGCAACCCGGGACGCAATGTTCCGCTGGCACTCGGTCTTGGCACCCTGACCGTGATCGTGATCTACGTGGCGCTCAACGCACTGTATCTGCACGTGCTCGGTGTCGCCGCGCTCGCTGCACTGCCCGGCCGTCTGCTCGATGTCGTCGGAGAGCGGCTGTTCGGTGTGATGGCGGCGAATGCGATCGCCCTGTTCACGATGGTGAGCTTGAGCGCCAGCATCAGCGCGATGACGCTGGCCGGGCCGCGCGTGTACTACGCGATGGCCCAGGACGGGTTATTCCTGGACGCGGCCTCGCGAGTGCATCCGCGATATCACACCCCGGCGGTTGCCATTCTCGCGCAGTCGTTGTGGACGATCGTGCTCGTGTTGAGCGGCACGCTGTCGCAACTCGTGAGCTATACCGGTTTCGCGGTGATTCTTTTTTCAGCCGTCGCGGTCGCATCACTGTTCGTGCTGCGACGACGTGATCCCGACGCGCCGCGTCCATTTCGTGCGTGGGGTTATCCCTGGGCGCCCGCTATCTTCGTGATCGCGTGCAGCGCGATGGTCGTCAACGAGATGTTCCGCAACGGGGCCACCGCACTCGCGGGCGTTGCCGTCATCGTCGCGGGCATCCCTGTCTACTTCATGTTTCGCGCGAAGCAGAACCGAATCACTAATCACTGATCCCGAATCACTAATCCCGGATCGCGGATCGCGGATCCGACACGGAGGGGATTCGAGGATTCAGCGATCGAAAGATGAGTGATTCGAAGAATAGAACCTATCTCATGAATCTCGGCGTCGGACCAGACGGTCGCGAGCGAGCGCGCGAGCGAGCCACGCGACCGGAGCGAGCCGTCGAAGCGGCGAGCGAGGGCGCGTGTCGGGGAGTCCGAGGGGCGAAGCCCCTCGGGTAAGACTAGTGATCAGTGATTGGGCTCTTGAGCGCGTACAGGGTAATGAGCGCGAGGGTCCCATCCGATGCGGCAAACAGCAAGAACGACGCCGGCGAGCCGCGGAGGAAGTAATCGAGCAGGAACGCGGCGGCCCCCGCGCCCTTCAGGAACGGCCCCATCACCCAGAGATATCCCCGATATTGCGAGGGGTTGCGCCAGGGCAGGTAATAGCCGGCGCCGACCGCAAGAAGAAACAGTCCGTTGAGATCGGAGAAGATCCGCGGGCTGGCCGGCGGTACGCCGAACGTGTGGGCGAGCCAGCCAGGCGCACACAGCAAAAGGGCCCCTACGACTGTGTCGTAGAGGCCCGAGATTGCCGCGATGCGCGAGAGCAACGAATCCCTACTGGCGCTTCATGTCTCCCTTGTAGGTGACGGTGTCGCCGGGTGTAACCACCACGTCGAATTCTGTGGTCTGGTACCCGTCGGCGCGGAGCTCTACTTTGTGCGGCCCCGCGTCCACGTTCAGCTTTTGGAAAACACCGTCGAAGCTGTCGACCATCCCCACGTAATATCCGTCGATATAGACCTTCGCCTCAGCGGGCTTGATTTTCAGACGAAGCGATCCTGCGCCCTGGTAATGCGGGACATAACTGCCGCCGCCTGACGACTCGGCATAGCCACCGGAGCCGGCGTAGCCGCCGCCACCACCGTAGTAACTCGAATAGCCCATCGCGCCGAACAGGAACGGATCGTACGAGAAGTATCCGAGGCCGTAGCCATAGCCGTAGGGATTCCAGTAGCCGTATCCGTTGTAGTACGGGCTGTAATACAACGAGTAGAACGGATCGTAGACGTAGCTTGGATAGTAGCCGTAGGCCGGATATCCATAACCGTAGTGCCCATCACCATTGGTAGGCGGCGGCCCCCGGCGTTCGACTGCGGTGCCTGTCTGGTTTCGCCCATCTCGCGGCCGGCTGTTTGGCGGAACCTCGCGGCTGTGACCTTGCGTCGGCTGATTGGCCGATCCTGAACTCGAACTCGTCGAACTCGGACTGCCCGACGCCGTGTTGCCGGAGTCGCTGCGTGGCACCGCCTGCCCCGTCGACTGGCCGCCATTTCCACGACGTTGATCGGCAGCATCGAGTCTGTCGGCACGCTCTGGCCGCACCGGTGCCCGACGAGACGCGGCCGCGGAAGAACCGGGATCCATCCACGACGTCGGAGAGCCGCCCACATTTGCCGGCGAGTTGTTCGACGGCGACGGAGATGTCGACGATGACGAGGACGATGAAGACGCCGTTTCGCCCCCTCCACCGCCGCGGGGGACCGCAGATCCGACGTTATCGCCATTGGACGGTCGAGAGGGAGCAGGCTCGCTTTCCCGCGGCCGACCCCGCTCGTCCTGAGCCCACGCCGACGACAGGCTCAGCGTCAGCGTCGCAGCCGCCAACCCGACCGAAAATCTCTGGAACCTCATCTCGAGCTCCTCTGATAAACCTGTCCTGCAAAAGAGCAACGGTCCTGCCAACCCGCCGCCTGTGATGTTTGCCAGGCTTTCTTTATGTTACTCCCTTCGTTCGCCACAGATCTGTCACATTTCGCGAGCACTGGGGTCGCTTTGCGGGGACAGTGCCCTGAGCCCTGAGCCGTGAGCCCTGAGCCTGATAGACTCCAATGATGCTCCATGCGACGACGGTGCTGGCCGTGCGGCAAGGTGGTCAGACCGTGATGGCGAGCGACGGGCAGGTGACCTTCGGCGACACGGTCGTGAAGCAATCAGCCCGGAAAATTCGCAAGCTGTACAACGACAAAATTCTTGCCGGCTTCGCCGGCTCGGCTGCAGACTCGTTTGCGCTGTTCTCGCGGTTTGAGGCCAAGCTGGAACAGTATCGAGGCAACCTCGAACGCTCGGCCGTCGAACTAGCCAAAGACTGGCGTACGGATCGTCTGCTGCGCCGGCTCGAGGCGATGCTGATCGTGATGGACACGCGCATGACGTTCCTGTTGTCGGGCAACGGCGATCTCATCGAGCCCGACGACGGAATCATTGCGATCGGGTCGGGAGGTGCGTACGCGCTGGCGGCCGCCAAGGCGCTGGCGCGCCATACCGCGCTCGACGCGCGGACGATCGCGGCGCAGGCAATGGAGATCGCCGCCGCCATCTGCATCTACACCAACGCGACCATCACGATTGAGGAACTCTAGATCGAGGCGCGCGCCCATCACGTAAGTCAGGTTCAATGGCCATTTATCTTCCCGAAACGACCGCATCAACCAGTGAATCGCTCACGCCTCGCGAGATCGTCGGCGAGCTCGACAAGTACGTCATCGGCCAGGCGCAAGCGAAACGCGCCGTGGCCATCGCGCTTCGCAACCGGACGCGGCGCCAGAAGCTGCCGCCCGAGATCGCCGAAGAGATTGCGCCGAAAAATATTCTGATGATTGGGCCGACCGGCGTCGGCAAGACCGAAATCGCGCGCAGGCTTGCGCGCCTGGCGCAATCGCCCTTTCTCAAAGTCGAAGCGTCAAAATTTACCGAGGTCGGCTACGTCGGTCGCGATGTCGAATCGATGGTGCGCGACCTGGTCGAGCTGGCCGTCGACATGGTGAAGGAAGAGCGGCTCGTCGAAGTGCGGGGCAAGGCCCGCCAGGCGGCCGAAGAGCGGGTGCTCGATCTGTTGTTGCCGCCATTGCCGGCGGCACCCGAGTACGACGATCAGGCGACGTCAATTCGGGAACAGGCGCAGCGTACGCGAGAGAAGCTGCGCGAGCAGCTGCGAGACGGACGGCTCGATCACAAGCAGGTCGAGATCGACGTGAAGGAAAAAAGCTTTCCGTCCTTCGAGATCATTGCCGGGTCCTCGGTCGAGGAAGTCGATATCAACGTCAAGGACATGCTGCCCGGCCTCTTTCAGGGAAAAACGCGCAAACGCCGGCTGGGTATTCCAGCGGCGCTCGAGGCGCTCGCGCAGGAAGAGGAACAGAAACTCATCGACATGGAAAGCGTGTCGCGCGCAGCCGTCGATCGCGTTCAGCAGGCCGGGATCATCTTCATCGATGAAATCGATAAAGTCGCCGGTCGCGAGGGCGGGCATGGTCCGGATGTGAGCCGCGAGGGTGTCCAGCGCGACATCTTGCCGATCGTCGAGGGGACGACGGTGAACACCAAGTACGGAATGGTGAAAACGGATCACATCCTGTTCATTGCCGCCGGCGCGTTCCACGTGTCCAAGCCGTCCGATCTCATTCCGGAGCTGCAGGGACGGTTTCCCATTCGCGTCGAGCTGGAAGCGCTCGGCCGGGAAGACTTCGTGCGCATCCTGACCGAGCCGAAGGGGGCATTGACCAAGCAGTACATGGCGCTGCTCTCGACTGAAGGACTGAGCGTGCGCTTCACGGACGGAGCGGTCGGCCGCATTGCCGACTTCGCAACACTGGTCAACGAACGCACCGAGAACATTGGCGCGCGGCGGCTGCATACGGTGATGGAAAAACTGCTGGACGAAATTTCCTTCAGTGCCCCGGATCTCACCGACAAAGAGATCACGATCGACGAGGCCTACGTCGATCGCATGTTGGCCGACATCGTCGACAACAACGATCTGTCGCGCTACATTCTTTGATGAGCGGCCGGCACCGATTGCTGATCGTGGCCATCGCGGTGGTGGCCACCGGTTGCGGACGTAAGGGCCCGCCTCTCGCGCCGCTCCATCTGGTGCCGGTTGCGCCGGCAAATGTCTCGGTCTCGCGTGTGGGCGACGAGGCGCAGATTCGGTTCGACGTGCCGGCGACCAATCAGAATGGTCCGACACCTGTGGCGATCGATCGCGTGGAAGTATTCGCGGCAACCGTTGCGGCGGGCGCGATCCGTCCCGCCAACCGCGAACTCCTGACAACGAAGTATCGGATCGGGACGATTCCAATCAAACCGCCGCCGGTCGAAGGGGAAGCGCCGCCCGCTGAGCCCACAACCGATACGCGGCCTGGTCCCGGCGAGCGCGCGACATTTGTTGAAGCGTTGACGGCGAACACACTGGAGCCAGTGTTCAAAACGCCGGCGCCAAGAACGCTGACCATCACGACGCCTGTTCCCGCTGCGGCCGCGCCGGCTCCGCCAGCCGACGCCATGACAGCCATCCCGGGTGTCCCGAGTCTGCCGGGCGAATCGATGCCGATCCCGCCGGTGCCGCCGCTGCCCGAATCGGCGACCCCGTCGGATACGGGCGAACCAGCATTGCCCGCCATGCCGCCACTCCTGCCACTGTCTGCCATTCCCGGGACGGCGGCTCCCGCGCTCGAAGTGCCGGCGCCTACCTACGCGGCGCGGATCTATACGCTTCGCGGCGTCACCAAGAATGGCCGTCCTGGTGCGCCGTCGACACGGATCGAAGTGCCGCTCGTCGATCCGCCGCCGCAGCCGGCAGCGGCTCGAGCGGTTGCGACAGAAACGTCGATCGTGTTGACCTGGCCGGTTCCCGCGCCGACCGGTCCGGCGATTGCCTACAATATCTATAAGGGCGGCGGCGCGGATCCGATCAACGCCGCGCCGGTGGCCGAAGGGAAGTACGAGCGCGCAGGCGTCACCTTCGGAACGGAGGAGTGCTTTACGATCCGCGCGGTGGAGAAAATTGGCGCGATCAGTTTGGAGAGCGTCCCGTCTCCTGGAGTATGCCTGACGCCGCTCGACACATTTCCCCCCGCCGCGCCGAAGGGATTGTCGATCGTGGCAGCCACCGGCACGATGAACCTCGGGTGGGACGCGAACAACGAGGCGGACCTCGCCGGGTACCTGATCTTGCGCGGTGAAGCACCCGGTGACACACTGCAGCCGCTGACGCCGGCGCCAATTACCGCGACGAGCTACGAAGACAAGACCGTCAAGGCTGGGGTGCGCTACATCTATGCGATTGTCGCGGTCGACACGGCGTCGCCGCCCAATCGTAGCGCCCCCTCGCCCCGCGTCGAAGAGACTGCGCGATGACACGATTCTTCCGGATTGAACACGACGGCCGACCGCGTCACGTCATCGCGGAAGGACACGAGTGGCACTTGCTCGAAGGGGACCTGTTCGGCGTCCATCGGCCTGGAACGGCCATTCCGTCGAGCGGCCATCGCCTGCTCGCGCCCGTGCTGCCGTCGAAGATCGTGGCCGTCGGGCTGAATTACAAAGACCACGCCGCCGAGCAGAACAAGCCACTGCCACCCGAGCCGCTCATCTTTCTGAAGCCATCGACTGCCGTCATTGGTCCGGACGATCCGATCGTCATTCCGGACGGGATCGGACGCGTCGATCATGAAGCCGAGGTCGGCATTGTCATCGGCGCGCATGCCCGGCGAGTACGAGAGGAAGACGCCCACAAATACATCTTCGGCGTCACCTGTGTGAACGACGTGAGCGCGCGCGACCTCCAGCGCAAGGATGTGCAATACACGCGCGCGAAAGGGTTCGATACCTTTGCGCCGCTTGGCCCGTGCATCGCCGCGGGTCTCGATTACGAACCCGCCGGCGGACTTGCTGTCGAAGGCTGGGTCAACGGAACGCGGCGGCAGTGCTCGACCACACGCGAGCTGATTTTTTCGATCCGCACGCTCGTGGCGTTCATCTCGTCGGTGATGACGCTCCTGCCCGGCGACATCATTTCAACCGGCACACCCGCGGGCATCGGTCCGATCGTCGCGGGCGATCGCGTGACGATCAAGGTCGAGGGTGTCGGCGAACTCACCAACCCGGTGGCGCTCGCTCCGCAGCACAGAACCGCCAGTAGCGCGGCGCACTAAGCCGCCTGAAAGGTACGCTCATGAAACTCTTCATCGATTCCGGCAATCTGAAAGAAATCGAAGCGCTGGTGCCGCTCGGCATCATCGACGGCATCACCACCAATCCGTCGCTCCTGGCCAAGGAGGGGGGCGATTACAAAGCCATCCTGAAAAAAATCTGTCAGATCGTCAAAGGGCCGACCAGCGCGGAAGTGGTCGCCACCGACGTGGACGGCATGATTCGCGAAGGCCGCGATCTGGCGGCCATCGACGAGCACATCGTGGTCAAGGTCCCGTTCACCAAGGACGGCGTCAAGGCCTGTCGCGCGCTGTCGTCGGAAGGGAAGAAGGTGAACGTCACGCTGGTGTTCTCGCCGACGCAGGCGTTGATTGCCGCGAAGGTGGGAGCGACGTACGTCAGTCCGTTCGTCGGGCGTCTGGACGACATCGCCACGTCAGGGATGCACCTCATTCGCGAGATCGTCGACATCTACGAGAACTATCAATTCTCGACCGAGATCCTCGTCGCCTCCGTGCGCAATAACATTCACATTGTCGAGGCCGCGAGAATGGGGGCCGATATCTGCACCTGTCCTGCCGCCATCATCGAAGGCATGTTCCGCCATCCACTGACCGACATCGGCCTCGAAAAATTCCTCAAGGACTGGGAGAAGGCGCAAGCGGTGAAAGCGTAGGTGGACACGCTCAAATATCTCGAAGAGCTGGAGCTCCGCGCGGAGCAGGGTGGCGGAGACGATCGGCTCCGCAAGCAGCACGAGGCAGGCAAGCTGACGGCGCGCGAACGGATCGAATGCCTGTTCGATCCGGCGACGTTCCAGGAAGTGGACAAGCTGGTCACGCATCGCTGCCGCGACTTCGGGATGGAAGAGCAAATCGTACCCGGCGACGGCGTCGTCGCCGGTGTCGGCCGGATCGATGGCCGTCCGGTCTACGCCTTCGCGCAGGACTTCACGGTGTTTGGCGGCTCGTTGTCGGAAACCAACGCCGCCAAGATCGTGAAGATCATGGATCTTGCGATCAAAATGGGTGCGCCGGTTGTCGGACTGAACGACTCCGGCGGCGCGCGCATTCAGGAAGGCGTGCTTTCGCTCGGCGGCTACGCCGATATTTTTTTGCGCAACACGCTGGCCTCAGGCGTCATTCCTCAAATCTCCGCGATCATGGGCCCGTGTGCCGGCGGTGCGGTCTACTCGCCCGCCATCACCGACTTCAACATCATGGTGGAAGGCACGAGCTACATGTTCGTGACCGGCCCGGAAGTGCTCAAGACCGTCACGCACGAAGAGGTCACCAAGGAAGAACTCGGCGGTGCGATGACGCACAATGCGACCAGCGGCGTCGCGCACTTCGCGGTCGCTGACGATCGCGAGTGCCTCCGGCTGATCCGTGAGCTGCTGGGATACCTGCCGGGCAACAACATCGACGATCCGCCGCGCCGTGACGCGTCGGATCCCATTGACCGTGAGGACGAGGGCCTCGATCGCCTGGTTCCCGAGTCGCCCAACCAGCCGTACGACATGCACGATCTCGTGCACTCGGTGTTTGACGACGGGGCGTTTCTCGAGGTGCACCGGCACTTCGCACGCAACCTCATCGTCGGCTTCGCGCGACTGGCGGGCCGGCCGGTGGGGATCGTGGCAAATCAACCGGCGCATCTTGCCGGCACGCTCGATATTGACGGGTCGGTGAAGGGTGCGCGGTTCGTCCGCTTCTGCGATGCCTTCAACATTCCGCTGGTCACCTTCGAGGATGTTCCCGGATTTCTTCCAGGCACTCGTCAGGAATACGGCGGCATCATCCGCCACGGCGCGAAGCTGCTGTTTGCCTTCGCTGAAGCGACCGTGCCGAAGATGACCGTGATCACACGCAAAGCGTACGGCGGTGCCTACTGCGTGATGGCGAGCAAGCACATTCGCACCGACGTCAACTTCGCCTGGCCGACGGCGGAGATTGCCGTCATGGGTCCCGAAGGCGCGGTGAACATTCTCTACAAGCGTGAGATTGATGCCGCGTCAGACAAGGATGCCGCCCGCGGCCGGCGTGTCGCCGAGTTCAAGGAGAAGTTCGCAAATCCCTACACCGCTGCCGCGCGCGGGTTCATCGACGAAGTGATTCGCCCCAGGCAGACGCGCGCGAAACTCATTACCGCGCTCTCGATTCTGGATAGCAAACGCGACAAGAACCCGCCGAAGAAGCACGGGAATATCCCGCTCTAACGCGGTCGGGATCCGCGATCCGGAGTGCGCGATCCGATCGCTCGAGTTGGCGTCCACCCTCAGGCTTCTCGACATCGATTGCGGACCCGGACCCCGGATCCGGAAGCCCCGATCCCGGCAAGCGGCGCCGCGCGCGGTGTTACACTTACGTCAGATGCCCGAGCCGGTAGTCGTTCGGCCCGCTCCTGCCTGACGCGTTTCATGAAAATTCTCATTGCCAACCGCGGCGAGATCGCCGTCCGGATTATCCGGGCGTGTCGCGAGATGGGCCTGCGGACGGTCGCGGTGTACTCCGACTGCGATCGCACGGCGCGGCACGTTCGCGACGCGGATCACGCGCTTCACATCGGTCCCAGTGAGGCTGCGCAAAGCTATCTCTCCATCGAGCGGATCATCGACGCCGCGCAACGGAGCGGTGCCGACGCCGTCCATCCCGGCTACGGGTTCCTCGCGGAGAACGCCGCATTCGCCCGAGCCTGCCAGGACGCACGCCTGACATTCATCGGTCCTTCTCCAGACGCGATTGCGCTGATGGGCAGCAAGACTGCCGCCCGCGAGGTCGCCATCCGGGCCGGAGTGCCGGTCGTGCCGGGCACCGAACAGCCGCTCGACGAGCGTGTCGGCGATCAGGAGATCGCGCGGATCGCCGACCGTGTTGGATTTCCGTTGCTGGTGAAAGCGGTTGCGGGCGGCGGCGGCAAAGGTATGCGGACCGTCGACGATCCCGCGTCGCTCGCGGCGGCGGTTCGCACCGCGCGGTCCGAAGCGCGTTCCGCATTCGGCGATGGCTCGATCTATCTCGAGCGGCGGCTCGTTCGTCCTCGCCACATAGAAATCCAGCTGCTCGGGGATGAGCACGGGACGATTGTCCCGTTTGTGGAACGCGAATGTTCGATCCAGCGTCGGCACCAAAAGGTTGTCGAAGAGTCGCCATCGCTCGCGGTATCGCCTGAGCTGCGCCGCCGCCTTGCCGCGGCAGCGGCGGCCGTGGCGCGGGCGGTGAATTACTCGAATGCGGGCACCATTGAGTTCCTGCTCGACGACAGCGGCTCGTTCTATTTCCTCGAGATGAATACGCGGCTGCAGGTCGAGCACCCGGTGACCGAAATGGTGACCAGCACGGATCTTGTTCAGTGGCAGATCCGCATCGCGCGCGGGGAACCTCTCGACCTCGACCCCGAACAGGTGTTGTCAGCCCACGGACATGCGATCGAGTGCCGCATCTATGCTGAGGATCCGGATCTGGGCTTCATGCCATCACCCGGGCTGATTCGCGGACTGCGGCCGGCGGCCGGTCCCGGTGTTCGTGATGATGGCGGCGTGAATGTTGGGTTCACGGTCCCGGTGTTTTACGACTCGATGATCGCCAAGCTGGTCGCGTGGGGCGCTTCGCGCCCTCTGGCGATCCATCGCATGTCGCGGGCGCTGCGCGAGTACCAGGTGCTCGGGATCAAGACGACCATCCCGTTCTTTCTGTGGCTGATGCAGCGTGGCGAGTACATCGAGGGACAGTACGACACGACCTACCTCGATCGACTGCTCATCGAGCGCAACGGAGCCTCGTTCAACGAGCTGACGGAACACGATGAAGAGGTTGCGGCGATTGCGGCCGCGGTCGACGCGTATCTGCGCGCCACGGCTCAGGCCGGGGTCAACAGGAGCGAGGTGACGACAGGCTGGAAAAGGTCCGCGCGCTACGAGGCCCTGCGCGGATGACGTTCGATATCGAAATCAACGGCCGCCTCCGCACCATCTCGATCGAGCGCACGACGGCCGGCCGCTACCGGGCGATCGTTGACGGGCAGCCGCGGGTGATTGATGGCGTCCGGGTCGGCAGCTTCGGATTGTCACTGCTGTTCGACGGCGCGGATGGTTCGAGCCGCGACGTCCAGGTCGCACCTGGCAGCGTGCGCGGCGAGCTGCTCATCGGCGTGGACGGCAAGTCGGTGTCGGCGGTCCTCAACGGCCGGCGCGCCGGACGTGCGGCATCGGACGCTGGATCCCACGCCGACGGCGAGCAGGCCATTGTTGCGCCGATGCCCGGCCGGATCGTTCGTCTGCTCGTCGCGCGCGGAGATGAGGTCGCCCTGCGTCAGCCGATCGTCGTGGTCGAAGCGATGAAGATGGAAAATGAGTTGCGGTCGCCGAAGAGCGGCCGAGTCAAAGAGATCGCGGTTGGCGCCGGCGAATCGGTCGAGGCGGGCCGGGTGCTGGCCGTCATTGAATAGGGGCTGAGGAACCTTCGTCTTACCCGAGACTCATGCACGAGCCGCAGCAGCCGGACGAACCCTCGCAGACGGCGCCGGAGCCGGAACAGCCGCCGCGTGCCCGGCGGTCTCGCTGGCGTCGTGCGTCGCTGGCGCTGCTGGCAATCGTGGTGGCCGTCGCGGCCGGCGTGATCGCGACCGTGTTCACCGTCGATCTCGGTCCGTCGCTGCGGGTGCAGGCGGAACGTCAGGGATCGAAGTTCATTCAACGCCCGATGCACATCGGGCGCCTGTCAGCCAAGATCACTCCCGGCGTGTTTGTCGTCGAGGATCTGATGATCGAGGGTCTGCAGCCGACCGACCGGCCGTTTCTGCGCGCCAAGAAAATCGAAGTCGTCTTGCCGTGGTGGAGCATCTTCAGCCGTGAACTGATCGTCGACTCGGTCGAGATGACCGACTGGGACATGGTCGTCGAGACGTGGCCATCGAGCCCTGAATTTCCGCGCGGCCGCCATAACTTCCCGAAGTTCACCCGCGAATCGAAATCGAACGGCCCGAAGCGGTTCACCACGACCGTGCGCAGCGTGCTGGCATCGCGGGGCTCCTTCGCCTACGAAGATCACGGGACTCCGTGGGGCATCCGCTCGAGTGGTCTTCGCGTCTCGGTCACGCGCGGCATTGCCGATCGCGTCTATCGAGGCGCGGCCTCCTTCACCGATTCGATCATCTTCATTCAGAAGTACGAACCATTTCACGCGCACATGCGATCCCGGTTCACGATAGAAGGACCGCACCTGCAATTCAGCGGGATCGATCTGGTCAGCGAGGGCGCACGATCGCAGCTCACCGGCTCGATCGACTTCGCGCACTGGCCGGAGCAGATCTATCAGATCAAATCGAGCATTGATTTCCCGACGCAGAAGAACATTTATTTTCACCAATACACCTTCGCCGCGTTCGGCCAGGGCAAGTTTCAGGGAACGTTTCACCTGTTCAGCGGCGGCCGCGAGCTGAAGGGCACCTTCGACAGCCCCATGGCCGGGGTCAATGCCTGGCGATTTCCGGATTTACGCGGCTCCGTGCTGTGGCTGCCCGATCGTCTGGAGGTGACGAATGCGACCAGCGGGCTGTACGGCGGGACGGCACGATTCGACTACAAGCTGGCGCCGCTGAACGACCGAAGTACGCCGACGCGCGCGACGTGGGATGTCGACTATCGCGGCGTTGACCTTCCGCAGCTCACCGACTTTCTCGAGATTCAAGGGATTCGCTTAGGCGGACGGATGACGGGACACAACCATCTCCAATGGGAGCTGGGAAAGTGGAGCGCCAAGCGCGGAGCCGGAGAGTTCTCGCTCGCACCGCCAGAGGGAGTCTCGCTCATGACGCGAGCGCTCGATCCAGCAGCCGCGGCCCAACACGCGGCGTTGCCCCCAGAAGCCGGTCCGTTCAACCCGCACGCCTCACTTGGTTACCTGCCCGTCGGCGGCCACCTGTCGTACTCGCTCGATCCCGAATGGATCACCCTCGGTCCTAGTTCTGTCGCGACCCCCAGGACCTTCGTCGAATTCGAGGGTCGCACGGCTTTCGGGGATCGATCGCAGATTCCGTTTCACGTCACCAGCCTGGACTGGCTCGAAAGTGATCGGGTGCTCGCCGGCATCATGACGGCCTTCGGCGCGCCGACAGGCGGGGTGCCGATTGGAGGCTCGGGTGAGTTCGACGGCGTGATGCTCATGAGCTTTACCAAGCCGCGGGTCGAGGGCACATTCACCGGCGACCACATGCGTGCGTGGGATACCGACTGGGGACACGGCACCGCGAAAGTGGTGATCGAGAACGGCTACGCGACGGTCAGCGAAAGCGTCATGTCCGATGGCGCGTCAGAGATGAAGGCCGATGGTGTGTTCTCGCTCGGCTATCCCAGGCGTGACAACGGCGAGGAGATCAACGCTCGCGTGTTTATCACGAAGCGCCCGCTTGCCGATCTTCGCCACGCCTTCGAGCTCGATATATATCCGGTCGAGGGGTCGGTGTCCGGCGAATATCACCTGTACGGCAAATACGAAACTCCGTTCGGCTTCGGACGGCTGGTCATCGACAACGGCACGGCCTATGGAGAGACGTTCGATACGGCGACCTCATCGCTGCGCTTCGAGGGATCGGGCGTGCGGCTCGATGCGATCGATATCAAGAAGAGCACGGGCCGGGTCACCGGAGCGGCGTGGGTCGGATGGGACGGCACGTATTCGTTCAATGCCGACGGCACGCGAATTCCGGTGGAGTCGCTCGCCACCGCGGCGTTCCCCCGGGCGCCGCTCTCGGGACTGCTGCAGTTCACGGCCACCGGCACCGGCACCTTCGACGTGCCGCGCTACGACGTCCGCCTTCGGGTCGACGATCTCTTCGCCGCCGACGAAGGGATCGGTCAGCTGACCGGCCGCCTGTCGCTGCGCGGCGAACTGCTGACGGCTGAACTCGAGGCGGCCTCGCCGCGGCTGGTCATGTCAGGCTCGGGGCGGATCGCCCTCACCGATCAAATGGACGCCGAGCTGACGCTCCGATTTTCGAATACCTCGCTCGATCCGTACGTGCGCTTCTTTGAACCACGGCTGTCGCCGTTTACCAGCGCGATTGCCGGCGGCACGGTCAGGGTTGTCGGCGAGCTCGCTGACGTGGATCACCTGGTCGTCGACAGCCGCGTCGAACAGCTCGACATGAAGCTGTTCGACTACCGCGTGAGCAATCTCGACCCGAGCAATCAGACCTACCGGCCGATCGAAATGACGCTCGATCATCATGTGCTCGATGTCACGCAGCTGCGGTTATTTGGCGAAGGGACGCGGCTCGATCTGAGCGGAAACGTCAACCTGCACGACTCCACGATCTCCGTGTCGGCTGCCGGCGATGCGAATCTCGGGATCCTGCAGGGGTTCTACCGCGACGTCCGCAGCTCGGGGGCGGCCACGTTGAAAGCCACGGTCAACGGCCCGCTGGCCAAGCCCGTCTTCTCGGGGAGCGCGGAAATTTCGAACGGCCGCGTCCGTCAACTGTCCTTGCCTCATTCCCTCGAGGCGATCAACGGACAGATTGCATTCGATGCCGGGGGCATCAGGATCAACAACGTTCGCGCGCGATTGGCTGGCGGCGACGTCACCTTCGGCGGACGTGTGGCGCTGAACGGATTTGCTCCCGGCGACCTGAACCTGACGGCCAGCGGACAGCAGATGCGGATCCGCTATCCGGAAGGGTTTGTCTCGAACATCGATGCCGATCTGGCACTCATCGGCTCACCGTCGTCGCCACTGCTTCGCGGCAACGTGACGGTGCACGACGCACTGTATTCGAAACGTTTCGAACCAAACGCAGACCTGTTCAGCCTGGCGTCGGGCGGCGCCCCGCTCGCCGGGACGGTCACGACGACGACGTTGCCGGTCAGATTCGATGTTCAGATAGACGCCCCGTCGTCGCTGCGCGTGGAGAACAATCTCGCGCGCATGGTGGCCAGCGCCGACCTGCAACTGCGCGGGACCTACGATCGCCCGCTGCTCTTTGGCGGTGCGCAAATCGATCGCGGCGACGTCATCTTCGAAGGAAACCGGTATCTGGTGACGCGCGGCACCATCGGCTTCGCGAATCCGGCGCGCATCGAACCGTACTTTGATATCGAAGCGGAAACGCGGGTGCGCGTGGCGGGACAAACGGTGGCCTATCGCGTGACGCTCGGATTCACCGGCACACCGACACGGATGTCGATGAATCTCAATTCCGATCCGCCGCTGTCGTCGGTCGGCATCCTGCTCCTGCTTCTTGGCCAGACCTCCGCGCAGGATCTGCAGAATGCAGAACTGCGGATGCTCAATCCGACAGAGTCGACGCGGTCGGAGGAAGATCTGCTCAAGGCCGCCACCGCACGGTTCCTGACCGGCAGCCTGTCGGCACCGGTCAACCGCGCCGTGGGACAGACGCTGGGCGTCGATCTGCAGATCACGCCGTCGATCGGCAGCTCCGACACCGACCCGCTGATGCCTTCCGCACGCGTCATCCTCGGCAAGCGGCTGTCCAGCCGAGCGTACGTGACATTTGCCCGCCCCCTCGGCACCACGCCCAGTGCCACGCAGATTCTCGTCCTCGAGTACGATCAGAACGATCGTCTCGGCTGGGTTCTGACGCAGAATGGCGACCGGACGTTTTCCATCGACTTTCGCGTGCAGCATCGGCGGTGATGAGAAGGCTCGGTCCCGTCGTCGCGGCCGTGGCGGCGGCCCTCGCGTGTGCCGCGGCTGGTGCGCAGGCGCAGACGCCGGTGACCGCTTTTGTCGGGCAGCGCGTCGTCGAGGTCGATCTCTTCGCGGAAGGACGTCCCCTCGAAGACCCGATGATCCACGACCTGGTTGAGACCCACGTCGGCGATCCCCTTTCGATGGTCCAGGTACGGGAGTCGATCACCCATATCTTCGGCCTCGGCCGATACCAGGACGTTCAAGTCGACGCGACGTCTTCGCCGGGCGGGATTACGCTTCGCTACAACCTGGTGCCGCTGCACACGGTCCAGCGAATGGATTTCCGCGGCACGCCTTCGCTCGGCTTGTCCGAGGATCAACTCCGCGACGCCGTGGTGAGCCGGTTCGGTGCATCGCCGCCGCCCGGGCGCGCGCCAGAAATTGCGCGGTTCCTCGAACAGCTGTTCCACGACCACGGGTTTCTTTCAGCACGCGTTTCAGCAAGCGCGACAGAACGTCACGATCCGGATCGCACGCTGCTGCAATTCGACGTCACACCGGGAACTCGCGCGATCATCGGAACGGTGGCGATCGACGGCGCGCCGCCGGAATCGCGCGAGGCCTTTCTCGAGCGCATTCACGCCATTCCTGGCCGCAGCTACCAGCCGCTCGAGATCACCGACGCACTCTCGAAGTACGTGCAGCAGCTTCGGCGGAAATCCCGTTACCTTGCCACCGGGTCGTACACCGCACACCCTTCTGCCGACTTGCATACGGTCGATCTTGCCGTGTCGCTGCAGGTTGGGCCGGCGGTCACGATCGCGTTTGAGGGCGATCCGATCCCGAAGGAGAAACGGTCCGAGCTGGTGCCCATTGCAAAGGAGGCATCGGTCGACGAGGACCTCATTGAAGACGCCATTCAGCGAATCCGCACGTTTCTCAATCAGCAAGGCCATTGGAAGGCGGACGCGACGGCGTCGCGCGAAGAGGGGGATGGCACGCTGCGCATCATCTTCACCGTGCATCGCGGCGCTCAGTACAGGGTCAGCGATCGTGGCGTGGAGATTCGCGGAAATCGCGCCATTGCGACGGAGCAGTTTCGCGCCGCGCTGGTCAAACTGCAGGCCAACGATGTGTTCGTCGAGTCGAACCTGTCGTCGGCGGTCAGTGCCATCGCCGGGCAGTATCAGCGCCTCGGGTATGCGCAGGCGAAAGTCTCGGCATCCGTTGACGAGGTGAACGACGGGACTCCGGCAACCGTCGTCGGGCGGGTGCACCCGGTGATCACGATTGTCGAAGGACCGCTCACGCTGGTGGGTGACATCACCTTCGAGGGTAATTCGCAGGTTGCGACCGATCAATTGCGAGCGGTGGTTGTGTCTACCCGGGATTCTCCTTACTACGAGCCGCGCGTCGTAGCCGATCGCGAGGCGGTGTTGCTTGAATATCGGAACCGCGGTTTTGCATCCGCAAACGTAGTGGTGACTCCGGTGCCCAGTGCCGATGCGACCCGGGCCGACCTCCATTTCCGAATCACCGAAGGGCAGCAGACGCTGGTCGACCACATCCTCATTCTTGGCAACACGCGGACCGATGAGCGGGTCATCAAGCAGGAATTGCTGCTTCAGGAAGGAAAGCCGCTTGGCCTTGAAGATCTGATTGAAAGCCAGCGGCGGCTCGGTGCGCTCGGATTGTTTCGACGCATCCGCGTCGAGGAACTCTCGCACGGCAGCACGGCCACCGACGTCCTGGTCACGGTCGAAGAAGCGGCGGCGACGACGTTCAGTTACGGCGGCGGCGTCGAAGCGACGAAAGTGCTGATCGAAGGGGCTGAAGGGCAGGCGCAGGAGCGAATCGAGTTCGCGCCGCGAGGATTTTTCGATGTGGGACGCCGAAATCTCGGCGGCAAGAATCGATCGGTGGATCTGTTCACGCGTCTCAGTCTGAGGCCGAGCGATCCGCAGCCCGGCTCGACAGATGCCAGGCCTTTCGGATTTCCCGAGTATCGCGTGGTGGGCACGTTCACTCAGCCGCGGGCGATTGGCGGGAGTGCCGATCTGTCGTTGACCATTGCCGCCGAGCAGGGGCGCCGCTCTTCATTCAACTTTGCGCGGAAGGGCGTCAACGCGGAGATTGCCCGTCGCCTGCGGCCCGGTCTCCGTGCCTACGGCCGGTATTCGTTCGGAACGACGCGCACGTTTGACGAGCGGCTCAGCCTCGAGGATCAAGCGCGAATCGACCGCCTGTTCCCGCAGGTACGCCTGTCCGGCTTCTCCGGTGGCATGTCGCGGGATTCGCGGGATGACGTACTGGATCCCGAACGCGGAACGTTCATCAGCGGCGAGGGAACGGTTGCCGCGCGTGCGCTTGGTGGCCAGGTGGGCTTTCTGAAATCGTACGTGCAGGGCATGTGGTTCCGGCGCCTTCCTGCCAGGCGACGAATCGTATTTGCGTCGCGTGTCGCGCTCGGACTGGCTGATGGATTTCCGCGTGACGTTCCCGCGACGGACATCGAAGGCCAGCCGACGGCCGTCACCGTCGAGGATCTCCCGGCGAGTGAACGGTTCTTCGCCGGCGGCGACACGACGATCCGCGGCTTTGCGCTCGACACCGTGGGCGCGCCAAATACGATCAGCCCGTCAGGCTTTCCTCGCGGCGGCAATGGTCTTTTGTTGTTGAACGGAGAGCTGCGCGTGCCGATGTTTGGTCCGGTCGGCGCTGCACTGTTTGTGGACGCCGGAAACGTCTTCGATCGCGTCACCGAAATGGACCTGGGTGCCTTGCGCGGAAGTGTCGGGTTTGGCATTCGTTACAAATCGCCCATCGGTCCGATTCGGTTCGATGTCGGGTTCAAACTGGACCGACGGGAGATTGGCGGCGTGCTGGAATCCCGAAGGGCATTTCACTTCAGCATCGGGCAGGCATTCTAGCAATGAGAAACGTACTCGCTGCCTTCGTCTGGCTGCTGGCGGCGGCGGCGCCGCCGGAGATTATCGATCGCATCCTCGCGGTTGTGGATGGCGCGATCATCATGCAGTCGGACGTCACGGCGGCAGTGCGGCTGTCGATGGTCCCGGCAGCGTCGAGTGCCGATCCGATTCCCGCGGCGCTCGATGCCTTGATCGAGCGGCGGCTCATCCTGGAAGAAGTCGATCGCTACGCGCCACCCGATCCCGCGGATGCCGACATCGATCGCCGGGTTTCAGAGATTCGAACCAGGGCCGGTGCGCGGTTCGAGACGGTACTGCTGGAGAGCGGGCTGTCGGTCGAACAACTCCGCCGCCAGGTCCGCGACGACCTGCGCATCGAGTCCTACCTGCAACAGCGGTTCGGTGCGATGCAGCCGTCAGACGACGAGATCGCGCAGTATTACCGCGAGCAGCAGGCGGCATTCACCCGCGACGGCACGGTTGCGCCGCTGGACGCGGTCCGTGAACAGGTGCGAGCGGCGCTGGTCGCAGACCGCCGCAGCGCGACGATTCGCGAGTGGATCACCGGCCTGCGGCGCAGGGCGAACGTCAACGTTCTCCCTCGATAGAGTGCCTGGTGCGGTTATCGCCGCCGGTCACGGCACGACTTTGTAGATGCGTAATTCCGGACCGGGGACACCTGCCGAGGGTGCGATCGTCCGTAGCTCACGGCTTTGACTGAATATGCGCATGTACTCGTTGTAATCGCTGGGATACTTCTGTGGTTCCGCCAGCGCCGCTCCGTACGATTCGGAATTCGCAACCAGATATTCTGTTCCCCCTTTGCGCCACTCTTCGTAGGTCTTACCGCGCAGGTAGCCCGTGTACGTTGCACGATAGTTGCTGGGCAGCAGCAGGGCGCGGCGTTCGAGAACGATCGATGCGCCGGAGGGAACATTCTGCAAAATCCAGGAGTACGCCTGATCGACTGTGCTGGCGCGGGCCATCTCTCGATCGGTATTGATCGACTTCACAATAGACGGCAGCAGCGCCGCGATGGTGAGCCCCGCGATGAGCGCGGTGCGCGGGGCACGAGGGATCTCGTATCGCCGCAACAAGCTGACGCCAGAGACGACGCCGATCGCCGCCAGCAGGCACATCGCCGGGGTCATCGGCAGCAGATACCGTGCGAACACGATGTGCTGCGTCGTCAGCATCGTGTAATACACGATCGGGAACATGATCGCGAGCATCCATCGGACGCGGCCTGGGCCACGGACGATGCGAACGAACCCGAGTCCCATTCCGCCGAACGCAAGTAGTACGGCCGGCCAGCCGAAGGCGTGTCGGACCAGATATTTGAAATAGAGGATCCACAGCGACTCGCCGACAGTCGCGGCGCGGTACTGATGCGCCAGGCGAGCGAAGCTGTCGAGAAACTCCGGGAGATCAAGGATTGTGTAAGGCGCGAGGAGCAGAAACGCCGCCGCACTCGCAGCGATGACGCCGAGGATCGTCTTCACTCGACCGGCCGCCAGCGGATGGGTCATCCAGCACGCAATGATCGGCATCAAGAGCGCGATGCCACCGTTGTACTTGGTCGCGGCGGCAAGCCCCGATGCGGCGCCGGCGGTCGCGAAGCTGGCGAGTGTGCCCCGTTCATGCGCGACCAGCGACAGCAGAAACGTCAGCGCGACAAAGAAGGTAAGTGGGGTATCGGTCAGGACGAAATGGGAGTACCGCACGTGAAGCGGCAACACCGCCATGAGCCCGGCAGCGAGAAGCGCGTGTCGGGCCCCCCACCGCATCCCGATTTGATACACCACGAGGACGGTGGCCGTCCCAATCAAGGCCGTTACGACGCGACCCCAGAGATAGAAGGATCCCGCCGTCGCCTGTCCGAGCGAGTACCACTCGCCGCTGATTGCCCCGGCGACGAACCGCGCAATCGAGACGACCAGCTGAATGTAAAGCGAGAGACCCGGATAGTCGAAGAAGTGGGGATGCAGCGAGCCGGAGCGCATCATGTTGAACGCCCGCTCGACAATCTCCGGTTCGTCGATCTGCACCGCGTAGGGGATGCCGCGGCTGACGCCCCAGAGCCGCAGCACTGCCGCACTCAGCAGCACCGCGGCGAGCGCGATGCGCGACGTCCGCAGATCGCTTGCTTCACGCCACTCGCGTTCGACCAAGTCTCTGAGTCCTCACCTCAAGGGGTTGATCCCTAACTCTACTACAGCATCAAACGAGCAACTCGTCGTAGAGGCGCAGCAGGTCAGCTCCTGCGGCCGCCCAGGAAAACTCCTGCTCGACGATTATGCGGGCGGCTTCGCCGAGGCTCGAGAACCGATCGGTCTGGCCAAGTGCGCCGCTGATGGCAGCGGCCAGCGCCGAGGCGTCACCTGGCGGGACCAGCCATCCGTTGACGCCCGATCGTACTTTGTCGGGCAGCCCGCCAGCGGTCGTGGCGATCACCGGTCGTTTGTGGGCCATGGCCTCGAGGGTGACGAGCGAACTGCCTTCGTACAGCGACGGGTGCACGAACAGATCGGCCGCTTCGTACCACGCGTGGAGGTCGCGTTCGCTCACACGTCCGGGCAGAAGCACCGACTTCGAGATTCCGGCTCTGCTGATTGAGGACTCCAGTGCATGCCGGTAGGGGCCGTCCCCGATGACCACCCAGCGCCATGTTCCCTCGGCAATGCGCGGCGTATGATCGCGCAGCGCACCCAAGGCAGCCGACAGCACATGGAAGCCCTTGTTGTGCTCGATGCGGCCCACGCTCAACAGCACCACCTCGCCGGATGCAATTCCCGCCTCGCGGCGAACCCGTCTGCCATCGGCGGGCGAGGCCACGCCATCCAGCGTGGGTAGATCGAGCGCGTTTGGGATCACCCGGATCCGGGACGGTTCGACGCGCAGGTGAGCCGTCACCGCCGGTTCGAGCACGCGATCGGTGGCGATCACGCAGTCGGCGGCGCGGGCGCAGGCGATCACCGCGCGACGCAAGGGGAAGTACGCGGCCCGCTTCATCCGTGCTCGTGCGGGATCGGTGGCGCCGAATTCCTCGAGTCCTTGCGGGTTCAGTACGAGCGGAGCGGAGAATGCGGTGCGCCTTCTGGCATAACCGAGCACGCTCGCCCCGAACCCGTGCACGATGTCGACGCCGTCGTTGCTCACCAGCGTCGAGGCGAGGCGGCCGGCACGCTCGCCGAACAGCGGATAGGCGGTGCTGCGATCGAGAACGGTTGTGCCTCTCCGGCCGGCGAAGGGAAACGTGCGGTACGGAACGAAATGAGTCACTACCCCTGGAATGTCGATCGGGGCAATGCCACGGCGCGGCGTGCGGGTGACTAATGAGACCCGCACCCCGGCGCCGGCGAGAAAACGAACGAGATCGTAGACACTGCGTTCAAGGCCACCCAGACCGTGCAGCGGAAAAACCGCCCGTGCAACGACGGCGACGTGGCGTGCTCTCGTCATGCCGCGCGTGCCAGCAGGTCCCGGTAGAGCCGTTCGATGCGCGGAATCACCACTGAGCTATCGAAGGCAGTGAATGCGTGCGCTCGCGCGGCGGCGCCGAGGCGGGCGCGCAGATCAGGATCGTCTCGCAGACGTCGGATGTCCGCGGCAAACTCTTCGAGCGTGCGGGACAGCAGCCCGGTTTCGCCGTTCTGAATGATGTCCGGCGTGCCGCCGGTGTTCATGGCGGCGATTGGCACGCCGAGGGCACTGGCCTCGATGAGGACTCGACTCAACGATTCCGGACCGCGAGAGGGAAATACGAGCAGCGACGCGTGTGCCATCCACGCCGTGGCCATCCGCTGGTCGACCCAGCCGACGAGACGAATGTCGCGCGTGGAGCGTGCGGCTTCACGCGCGATGGCCTCACGTTCGGGACCGTCACCGGCAACGACGACAGGCCAATCGAGCCCGGCGCGTTCCATCACCTGCACAAGATGCGTGGTGCCCTTGTTGGGCGCGAGCTTGCCGAGATAGAGCGCGTACGGTCCGGCAAGCGGCGGCGTGCTCGCGGCCGCCGATGACTGTAGGGCAGCCGTGTCAACCGCATTGGGGATGATCTCGACCCGAGCGGCGGCGAGGTCGGCCGAACGGGCGCGAAGATCGGCGGCAATCGTTGAACTCACCGCGATAATCGCATCGGCGTGACGAAGGTCGCGCTGTTTGCCGACGAGATTCGCGCGCATATACGGAATCATCGGCAGAGCGAGCGGCCAGAGCGCGCGCGCATGCGGTCTGACACACCGGGTCATCATGGCTGACGAACATTGCGGGCAGAGCGCGAGCCCCTCAGCGGTATGAATCAGGTCCGACCAATAGCAGACCGGCCAGTAGTCGCGGACCGTGCACACTGAGGGGATCGAAGATCGCCGTGCCGCTCGCACCGCGGGCACACACGTCATCACGTGTTGACCATGGACGATGTCGATGTGTTCGCGTGCGATGAGGCTAATGAGGTATTCGGCGAGACTGGTGTAAAGCCTCTCGTTCTTGAAGTAGTTGCGCACATAGGGAACCGGCGGCGCCGGTGCGCCGAATTCCACGACGCGAAACTCATCGTAGGTGGTATCGCGTACGCCTCGAGCGGTACGCGGGCGCGGTTGCACGATCAGGACGTCGTGACCCCTGGCTCTGAGTCCGCGCGCGAGTTCGTAGGTGCTCCACCCGCTCCCGCCGCAGACCGGAGGAAAGGCATCCGTGGCGAGGAGCACCCTCATTCAATGCGCATCCGTTCGCCGGGAGGAGACGCCGTATGCCCGCGCGTGCAGGGCGTCGGTGATTGCCGCGTCCAACGCCCGGCAGTGTGCCGCCCAGCTGTAATCGCGGACGACGCGGTCACGCGCAGCCCGTCCGAGCCGGTTGCGGAGCACCGCATCGGTGAGCGCCTCGAACGCGTGCGGCAGGCTCGTAGGGATGGCCGTATCGTACAGGAGTCCTTCACTGTTGTGGCCGATCAGTTTCGGGATTCGGTCGATCGCGGGCGCGACGACTGGAAGACCTGAGGCCATGTACTCGAATATTTTAAGAGGCGACCAGTAGAACCCGAGGGAGAGTGCGGGGTGTGTCTCGGGGTCGAATGGCGCGACGCCGAAGTCGCACGCCGCGAGGCACGCGGGCATCCGGTCGTGCGGCAGGGCGCCGGTGAAGATCACCCCGTCGAGCGCCCGCGCGGCCTCGCGCACACGGGTCAGTTCGGGGCCGTCGCCAATCAGGACGGCACCGATGTCGTGCCGGCCTCTCGCACGGAGCTCGCGAAGGGCCGTCACGATGTGGATCGCGCCGTGCCAGTTGCGGAACGCTCCAGAAAACACCGCCACCGTGTCAGCAGGCCGATCGAATGGGACAGCGCCGCCCGAATCGGGTCGGAACCGATCGGTATCGGCACCCCATTCGAGCTGAACGATCTTTGAGGACGGCGTGTCGGCCGGCAGGATGGCCGGATTCGGCGTCACGATCAGATCGGAACTGGCGCAGAGGTGCTCGCGCCACCGGCGCATCGGCTCGAAGAGCAGCGCCCGATCGAGCATCCGCTTGGGCGACCCGGGATAATCGACCACGGGCGCATTCACTTCCAGCACCGCGAGTGCGCCGATATCGGCCGCGGCCCGAATGCCTTCCCCACCGAAGTTGTAGTAACGCTCGATGATCACCGCAGGCCGAATCTGCTGTGCCAGCGTTCGCACCGCGCCCGTATTCACCCACCGGAGCTCTTTGCGTCGGGCCGGCGGTGGCAGCGCAATCCACCGAACGTCGCCCGTCGGAAACGGACCACCTGGCGTGACCATCACGTGCATCTCGTGTCCAAGACGGGCCAGGCCTTCGGCGACGGCCATGACGTGGACCGATCCACCCGTGGTGCCGGGAATGTGCTGGTCGGAGGCGGCGTAGAGGATCTTCATCGACCGACGGGGTCGGACCGGGATCGGTCCGTCACTCCTTGACCAGCAGCGCGAAAAACGGGCCGGATCGAATCCGTCCGAACAAAAGAAGGTCGAGTTTCATGAGGCCGGATAACACTCGCAGCGTACCGTACGTCGCGGGACTGCTCGCGATGCGGGCTTTTGCCGCGGTGCGTGCTTCGCGGATGGCCTGCGCATCCGCTTCCTCGGCGCCCAGTGAAGCCGAAAGCCGGGCGGCTGCGCGCCGCGCCATCGCGCGCTCCGCCATGCGCATCAGGATGTTCTCGACGAACCCGCCCACGATCGGCGTGTAGTAACGAATCCGTTTGATGCGGAATCCCGCCTCGCGTGCGACCTGCTCGAGTTCCGGGATGTCGCGCAATGGGTTTAGATGATCTGACTTGCGCAGCCGTTCCTGCCGCGCATCGATGAGCCCCCAGCCCTCGAGCGTCCGTCCGAGCGCGTTGATCCAGCGAAGCCCCACGGCAATGGGGGCGTTTTTTCGCACGTGTGTATAGACAAACAGTTCTCCCCCCGGGGCCAGGATGCGAGAGGACTCTGCCAGCATCTCGCGTAAGGCTTGCGGAGACAGATGTTCGAGCACGTCGAGCGAGAACGCTTTGGTGAACGTGCCGTCCGCGAACGGCAACCGGCGCAGGTCGCCAATCAAGAGATCGACACCCTGTCGTGCGTCGTGTGAAAAGAACGGACTGATGTCGATGCCCACGGTCGTCGATTGCCAGTCGCGGTTCCACAGCAGCGCGCGGCCGCTGCCGCAGCCAAGATCGACGACGAGATCGTGGGGTTCGGGAGCGAGGAACGATCGCAGCATGTCGTTTCTGATTCGCGACCCGAGCAGCGGTGGTGACACGGTCTCGTGCCGCGCGTCGCGGTGCAGCGTCTCATCCAGGTACTTGGTCTGCTCGGCGTACTCCACCCGGGGACGGAGATCGAGGTAGTCAGGGGAAGAACTGTGGTACGGCCGTCCGCAGCCGCGACACACGAGCGAGTCTCTCGTCCCGGCAAGAACCCCGTGGCAATCCGGGCACCGAACGAGAGATAGGAGTGTGTCGGAGATCATCGGCCAGCCGCGACGGTCTCCGACAACAGCGCATCCAGCCGTTCGGCGCGCCGTTCCCACGAATAGTTCGGTACCTGTGCGAAGGCAGCCTCGGCGAGACGAGCCGCCAGGGCCTGGTCCTTGAACAAACGCGTGATCGCGGCCGCCAGCGCGACGGGATCACCCGGCGGAACGAGCAGCGCATTGACACCGTCGCGGAGAACCTCGCGTATGGACGGGAGGTCGCTGGACACGATGGGCCGCCGCGCGGCCATGTACTCGAACAGTTTCAACGGCGACGTATACCGGGTGGAAATGGCCGATGCGGGATTGGGAAGGGCCAGCACATCCGCCTGCGTCAACAGCTCTGCCACTCGCACCGGCTCGACCAGCCCCGTGAACGTGACCCGCTCCGCAATCCCCAGGCGCTCGGCGACCAGTTTTGTTCGCTCGAGATCCGGCTCGGCCGAATGGCCGCCGACGATCAATCCCGCCGCGTCCGGTATGCGTGCAAGCGCTTCGAGGAGGACATCCACTCCCTTCCACGCATACAAATGGCCCGCGTACGCCACGAGGCGCGTCCCACTGCCGCGCGCTGCGCCATCGGTTCCTGTTGCCGGACGGACGCCATCGGGGACGACCGCCAGGCGCGGCCGCGAACCAAACCGGCCTTCCAATTCAGTACGGAGTGCAGCCGTTATCGTGACATACCCCTCGGCTCTTCGCCAGACTCGCTCTTCGCGCGCCGCAAGCCGTCGCAATTTTCGCGGTGACGGCGGCGTCGCGGTCGCGACCAGTGATGGCAATGCCGCCGCGACTTCCGGCGCATACCCGTGAGACTCGTAGACCAGCGGCGGTCGCGCGGCTCGCGGCAACTGGAGGATCGCAGAGGCGACGCCAAGGTCGCGGGTCATCAGGACGTCCGCGCGCCCGGTTCCGAGCGATCGCCCGAGGGCGAATGCCAGGTACCCGAACCGTCGTGCTGTCGCAGGCCCACTGACGGGTGCCCGTTCCACTCGAAGCCGCGAGTCCGGCGTCAGCCCGTAATACGCATATGGATCTCGCGCTGGCGCGTGCGTATCAGGCCTCACGATTAAGTCAACGGTGTGCCCACGCTTGGCCAATGCGTAGCACGTCTCCATGGTCTGGATCCCGTTGGCCCGCTCGAGCGGAAATCGCACGTCGGCGAAATACGTGATGCGCACGCTGATCAGGGCCTTTTTAGTGCGAGCCCGCCGGTTTATAGAACGACGAACGGTTCGTAAAGTACCGATAGAACAGTTGCGGAGCAGTCCGCGGCAGGGTGATGAAGGCGTCGTACGCGTTGCGGCGCAGCTCCAGTTTCTGCCGGTCCATCATCAACGTTCCGAACTCGAGCGTCAGGGCCAAATTCCACCACACGCACAGGACGATGGCGATGTTTGTGGCGATTCGGATGAAAGAGAAAGCGGCGGCGGCACGCCGGCAGGCAGCGAGTCCGACCACGAGGAAGATGGTGACGGCAACGAAACGCCGCTGCCCAAATGCCCCAGCGACGGTCCATGATTCAACGGCCCCGCTGACGTACACCTGCAGAGCGATCATCAGCAGCATGCAGCTGCCGACCTGCCGGAGGTCGCGGATCGATCGTCCGGTCGCTGGATCGACGACTCGGCCCGGTGTGAATGTCATGGCGATCAATCCGACGAGCGCGAGCAAGGCAAGCGGCGTCCACCACAGAAACCCGTGGGCGGGATCGGCGAGGACCTGCAGCGCATGCGGCGAGTACCAGAACATCTTGCGCGTCACGAGGGGAGAGGGACGCGGAAATCCATTGAGCGCCTGGTAGGCGATGAGCTGCGGCAGGTAGCCGACGAGAAACGCCACCGCGCCAGCACACGCGCCAACCCACGTGGGTCCTCGACGGCGTTGGTCGCGTTGTGCGAAGTACGACACGACGAAATCGACGGCTGGACCAAGCGCGCAGAACACGTCCTGCTCGCGTACCATCGCCATCAGCGCGGCAGCGAATCCAAGCGCTGTAATTCCGCCCAGACTCCACGTCCGCCGCACCTTGATCCAGATTGCGACAAAGGCAGCCACGGCAAATGCGGAACATGCGTGCGAAAACGGCGGCGCCACGTACATATAAAACAGGAGCGGCGTGCCGAACCAGACCGCAAGTCCGGAGCTGAATTCTTTTGCGCCAATCACCTGGCGCGTCACCGCGATAGCCAGCACGATGGCGGCGAATCCATAGAACGCCGAACCGTAGGCCACCGCTGAGATGTACGGTTGTGAATAGCCATTGGCTTCGACAGGGCGTCCCATCACTCGCATCGTGCGAGTCAAGACGTCCGCCACGGCATAAAAGGGCGACCACAGAATCGCGCATCCGACAGTCCCGTAGTTGATGCGACGGCCGGTATCGGTTTCGAGCTCGAGAAACGTCTGATGAAAATCTCCCGACTGCGCGATGCGATGTTCGAAGAAGTACCGATACTCGTTGTCGAACGACACGTCGTGATCGAACCACAGCGAGCGGAGGTACGAGAAATATTCGACCTCGTCGGACGAATACAAGCGTGCGGTGACGGCCGGCAGCGAGATGGCAAAGAGGGCGAGCAGAATGAGGAGTTCGCGTCGCGAGAGCATGCCTGGGCTACTTCGCCGCAAACGCCAGGTATTTCAGGAGCTGTGCGAGGTTGAAGGTGGCGTGGCTGACCAGCGGTGCGACGATGCTTCGCCGCGAGATGTACAGCAATCCCCACGCGAACCCGAGCAGCCCGACGGCGATGGTCGCATCGTAGCCTTGATCGACGTGCCCGGCCCCGAAGAAGACGCTGTACACCGCGATGCCCCAGAGCGCCCCCCCGAGGTAGTGATCGAATCGGTGGGCAATAAAACCGCGCTGAACTTCTTCGCGCACGCCGCCGGCGACCATCACCACGACCGTGAAGATGATGGCGTCCGTCCGAGTCCGCAGCATGTCCTCGAACGGGTTGGTGGCCACATTGTGCAACTGGGGCGCGAACCGGATCACGATGACCAGCACCAGCGTGACGAACATGAATACGGCGGGCAGCGTCGCGAGTCCAAGGAGCGCTTCACGGACCAGGCTGACCTTGCCGAGGAGCACCTCTCGCGCCGACTCGTGATGCGCGCGAAGAAAAGTGAGCACCAGGCCAATCACCAGCAGCGCGTCGAGCAGCGACAACGTGAACACGAATGTCGGCGACAAACGTCCGTCGCTGGCACGCATGGGCATGCCCACCGCACGCATGGTCAGAATCAATAAAATCTGTGTGGGAAACCCGGAGCAGATCACGATTTCGACGAGCGCGCCCACGCGCTCGAGCGGGAGCACTCGCCGGCGTTCAGGAACATACGACGGCTCCGGGACCGGCTCGAGCACAGGACGGCACTGTAGCAGGCTCGAGGCTCAGGGCTCAAGGCTCAGGCTCACAAAGCCCGAGCCCTGCCCTTGATCTACTTCTGCTGCACTCTTACGACTAGCGGCGCCGTCAGCTTGACCGACACCGGCGTACCTGCTGCGAGGCGGACTTCGTCGCCGCGCGTGGCAAGGACGGCCGCAGTGCCGGCGCCGCCGCCAATGACCGCGCCCTTCGCTGCGCCGCCACCGCCGCCAACGATGGCGCCGATCGCCGCGCCGGCGCCAGCGCCAATGCCGATCTTCGTCGCGTCCTTTTTCTTCGTCGTTGCCGCCAGATGGCTGATCGTTCCAGTGGTGATCGGCTGGCGGCCGCCGTCGCCCGGGAGATCGATCGTATTGAAGCGGAACGCAACTTCAGCGCGCCCCTTCACCTTCCCCGCACGTTCCGCTTGCGTCACGTTCCCGATCAGCGTCGTCCCAACGGGCAACGCCTCGATGCCTTCGGCGGACACGGGGTGGCTGAGCGTGGCGCGGACAGCATCCTCGACGTGGCTCGTGTCCGACGCGACGGCGGTTGCCAGCGTCGCCGATAACGTTGCACCGGCAGGGATCGTCACCTCACGAAACTCAACGGCCTTGGCGGGAGGAGTACCCGCATCGTCTTTCGGCCTGGGTGCCGCAGGTGCTTCGGGCGCGGCAGGTGGCGCTGGGGCTTTGCCTTCTGGCCCGGACGCGGCTTTCGCTTCCGCGTCGCGGCGCGCTTCAGCCGCGGGGGTGGACCGCACGTCGGCGATCTGGGAACGAGGTACTTCCGTTTTCACGCCGTCGCGTCCTTCGACGATGACCTGTTCCGCCTTGACGTCGACCAGCTTACCCGCCACGGAGATGCCGTCTTTCTTTTGGACCGTGACCTCGGTGCCGACCGGCGGCATCGATTCGGAACGCGCGCACGCCGGCAAAATCAGCGCGAATCCGAGCACAATTGCCAGCTTTTTCATAGGGTCTCGTACTCCTCTCCCGTAGAGCTGTGCAAGCGATGTACCCTTGGGTTTACCCGCAGGGCAGGCCCCAAGCTGGTTCGAGCCGTTCGACGTGAGCAATTATTTCGTCGCACCATGTAATTGATACTCTGGAAGTGTAAGAATGACGTGCTGGATGAAGTGCAAAGAAGTTCAAAAATGAGCGACATAGAACCGGAGACGACAGTCGGCGAGCGTGTGCTGATTGTCGAGGACGATCCGGCGACGCGCAGCGGGCTCGCGGAGCTGGTCCAGGCGTGGGGGTTTCAAACCGCCGAGGCCGCCGAGGGGGAAGAAGCGATGCGGAAGGTCACCACCTTCCGGCCGGCGATCATCGTTTCTGATCTCGTGATGCCGCGAATGGGCGGCTTCGATTTGCTGCGCGCGTTAAAGGATCAGCTCAGCGACATCACGTTCATCCTCCTGACGGCGCAGGGAACAGTCGACAGTGCCGTCGAAGCGATCAAGGAAGGCGCCTACGACTACTTGAGCAAGCCGGTCGATCCGCAGCGGCTGCAGATCCTCCTGCAGAAGGCGGTCGAACGCCAGGACACGTTGCGGGAAGTTCGTGCACTGCGCCGTCAGCTTCGCGAGCAGGGCAGTTTCGGCCGCATCATCGGGAACAGCGCTGGGATTCGAACCGTGTATCGAGTGATCGAGCAGTCCGCGCCGACCGGTGCATCTGTTTTGATCTCCGGCGAATCCGGTACAGGGAAGGAACTCGTCGCGCAGACTATCCACGAGTTGAGCCCGCGCACGACGTTCCCCTTTGTAGCGATTAACTGTTCGGCTATCCCCGAGACGCTTCTCGAGAGCGAGATCTTCGGACACGAGAAGGGGGCCTTCACCGGCGCAACCGATCGTCGAACGGGCGTCTTCGAACTCGCGCATCGAGGCACGCTGTTCCTCGACGAAATCGCCGAGATGATGCCCGCCACGCAGGTCAAATTGCTGCGCGTGCTGCAAGAGCGCGTGTTCCGCCGCCTCGGCGGCCGCCAGGAGATTTCCGTTGACGTGCGCGTGATCGCGGCCACGAATGTGATCCCGCAGGAGGCAGTCAACAGCGGAAAGCTGCGTGAAGATCTGTTCTACCGGCTGAACGTGTTTGCCATCGATCTTCCGCCGCTGCGCGACCGCCGCGAAGACATCCCGCTGCTGGTGCAGACGTTCTTGACCGAATTCAATCGGACCAACGGCAAAGGCATTCGCGCCGTCGATCAGGAAGCGATGTACCTGCTGGAGCGGTATCCCTGGCCCGGCAACATCCGCGAGCTGCGCAACGTCATCGAGCGCGCGACGATCCTCGCCGAGAGCGAGTTCATCGAACCGCGACATCTGCCGCCCACCCTGATTTCACGCGGAGAAGCCTCGCTGCCGACGCTCACCATTTCCCCCGGCACCACCGTGGACGAAGCCGAGCGGCGGCTGATTCTCCTCACGCTGGATCACACGCGCAACAACAAGACGCGCGCGGCGGAAATTCTCGGCATCAGTTTGAAGACGCTGCACAACAAGCTGAACCGGATGAAGGACGAAGAAAGCCTGCGGAGTCAGGAGGCCGGGGGACGCCGGTGAGCAGACGTGGGCATTAAAGCCAAACAGGTTGCCGGCGTGACGACGTTGGTCGTCGTGGTCGTGGTCGCGCTCAGCGCGTATCACGTCTCGACCCTCGTACGTGTCGACTTCGAGGAAACGGCCTCGCGTGGCCAGATGCTCGCCCAGGCCATCTTCCAGCGGGCCAAGGAAGTCGTCGCGCAAGGCGGGGCCGATCCCTACGAGGCGCTGCGGACCGACGGCGGGATCCGATCGATGATTGAATCGGGCTCGGCCAACTGGCTCAATGTCACCTATGTCGCCATCGTGAACAAGGACGGGGTCGCCGTTGCGCATAACTCCACCTCGCTCGAAGGGCAACTACTCGCCCCGCAGGAGGACTTCGCCCGGGTGGCGGGCGGCGGTCCGTGGGCCAGGTTGAACGCGGTGTACTCCGACCGCACGTTTGAAATCTCGCTGCCGATGCTCGATGAACTCGATAAGAGTTTTGGCGAGATTCGCATCGGCGTCTCGACAACGCTGGTTCGCATCGAAGTGAGAAAGGCCGTACGAGACACCGCCGGTGCGATCGTCGTCGCGCTCATTGTCGCGTCACTGGTGGCGATGTTGCTGTCGCAGTGGATGCTGCGCCCCATTCATGTGATCCAGAGCGGGTTGTCGCGGCTGGGACGCGGCGAGCTCGACGTCAAGCTCGATCTCGAGGAGCAGGAGTTCCGGGACCTCGGGAGCTCGTTCGATGCGATCAGCGCGCAGCTCTCCGCGCTCGGCCGCGGCGCCAAGGCGGATCCGGCGGCGGGCGAACTTCGCCCCGG
>Ga0222622_10000085_pt1 | contig 32283 bp, 30 predicted proteins | sample PLM2_5_b1metaG_FD_177335 | JGI IMG/M metagenome (GOLD analysis project Ga0222622, IMG submission 177335) | Groundwater sediment microbial communities from an aquifer in East River, Colorado, USA - PLM2_5_b1 | ecosystem: Environmental > Terrestrial > Soil > Riparian zone | place: USA: East...
CAGCGCTGGGTAGCTATGTTCGGAAAGGATAAGCGCTGAAAGCATCTAAGCGCCAAGCCTATCCCAAGATGAGATCTCCCTGAAGGGTCGTGGTAGACCACCACGTTGATAGGCTCCGGGTGTAAGCATGGTAACATGTTCAGCTCAGGAGTACTAATAACCCGTTCGGCTTGATCTTTTACTTTTCCAATAAGCTGTCCCGAAAGGTTTCGGGGCAGTAATGGGAAATGAAAGATCTCAACAAAACTCAGACAGTTGTAGCCGCGTCGCTGTGCGACGCGCAATTTCCGAAAACCTGTATGTAGATGCCAGAGAATCAGTTGATGGTTGAAAGCTGAGTGTTGAGGGTTCTTTTGAAATCCGATTTAGGTAGGGGCGATTAACCTCAATCGCCCGAGTCTCCAGAGATCCGCGTCGGCGATTGTGTCGCTGCGAACACAGCGAAACCGCCAGTGCGGTTCAAGTGCCAGTCCGGCTCGGACCTCTGGTGACAACAACGCGGTGGCCCCACCCGTTCCCATTCCGAACACGGAAGTGAAACGCTGCAGCCCCGATGGTAGTACGGCGATAGGCCGTGCGAGAGTAGGACGTCGCCAGAACCCAGCACTTTGCTAGTCAAAGTGCTGGGCTTTCTTTTGTACCCCCTACTCGCCTGTCCGCCGTAGCCTTGCGCGAAGGCGGAAGCACGGCGCGGCGGAACACCGTATGCCGTAAGAGAACATCGCCGCGGGGCAGCGGCGAGGTAGACGGTCGAGCCCGCGAGGGTAGCGCGCGAGCGCGCGGGAGTGCGTGAGTCAATAGGATGTCGCCCGGATTTGATGTTCCCGCGCTCTTGATTTTGCCTTTAGGATTGCTACAACGGCGCGATGGCCGACGAAATAACACCGCCACCGCCGCCTCTCCCTCAACCAGTTCCTCGTACTCCGCCCGCCGCAATTTGGAGTTTGCTTCTTGCGATTCTGTCGTTTACATGCGGTTGGCTATTCACCGCGATCCCCGCTGTCATTTGCGGCCACATCGCTTGGTCAAAGATTCGCAAATCAGGCGGCACACTCGGCGGCAAGGGAATCGCCACCGCGGGGCTAATCTTAGGCTACATCGCGCTCGTGCTCGGTGTAATGGGCATCCCGCTACTTGTCAGCATGATCCAGTCGGATCGCGAGCGGTTGCAACGACTTGCCACTGAACGAAACGAACTCGCGTCTGACGATGGCAAAATTGAAGTTACCGTCCCGGGTACGTGGACCAAACTGCCAGAGCTCAATAAACAGGCATCGCTGCAAGTCGGTAACAAGAGCAAAGAAGTGTATTTGATCGTGATCACCGACGCGAAAGCTGACCCCGATAATATGCCTCTGGAAAAATATCATGACCTGACGCGAGATCGGATGTGGCAGAAAATGAAGAATGCGTCAGCTACTGAACCTATCCCGCTGACGATCGATGGTCATCCCGCTTTGCAAGACGAATTAACCGGTACGGAAAACGGCACGAACGTTGTTTTTCTTCATACCACCGTGGATGACAGCGACCATTTTCAACAGATCCTCGCCTGGACCCTAAAGTCCCGCTGGCAAAAGCAGAACGAACTATTGCGCGAAATTACCCGGACTTTTCACAGCGAGAAATAGACGTGGTCAGATTAGAAAGGTCGATATGAGCGGTAACGAGCGAGTCGATAGGGCATCGCCAGGATTGAACACCCGCTGCTTGCCTCTGAGCAGTGGATACTTTGTTTGTCGTCCAATCGACAGCGCCGCCCGATTGGCCGATTCTGTTATCGAACGATGTGCACCGTGCAGCGGCCTTTCTCCTCGAAACCGCGACGGAATGCTTCGTCATCGCTTACACTTCGTGCCGGGTCGTACACCACGAAGAGAATGTGCTTCGAGGGAGGATACTTGATTAGATCGGCAGCCATACCATCAGACGCTCGACTCGGTGTCGTCGAGCCGCGCAGGTACTTTGTCTCAATAACGAGGTCCTCTTCGAAAGCCGAATGATCTGGAATTGCTGTAGCAAGGCCGAAGCGAACGGCGGGATGTTCTCTTTCGAATCTGCCTCGATCTACATTCAAAATTGCGCTGATCTTATCGTTCAGGTCGGGCTCGTCTTTAGGCGCATTGGTCTGAAATGCTAGTGGTATCGCGTGATCGAGGCAATTACACGCAGTCTCTACAAGGCGCGATATAGGCAGCTTCAAGTATTCACGTTCCGCAATGATAGATAATAGTGATCCGTGCACGATTTTCTGTTCCAGCCGGTCGTGCTTGTCACGCATTCTAGCCATCGCGTTCATCACCTGCTTGCCGTGCCGTCGACACAATTGCGAAATGCGATTGTAAGCCTCCTCCTCCGTTACAGCCCCAACGTAATCGACTAATTCTGATATTGAACCGAACAACTGAGTTGCAAAATGATCGGGGTTCCAAGTCGCGAACTCGTGCGCCTGTCGCACGTAATCAACAAGTGTCGTGCACGCCTCGTCATTAGACAGCGGGCTGTTAATGAAATCGACCGCGTACGGAACGCTGTCGTCTAGTTCATCAATTCCCGCTGCATAGCTGGCGAATCGACGATCGATACACTGCGAACACTCTCCGCAATGACTCGCGCTGCCGATCGAAAGGAAAGTTCTACTGCACGAGACACCACTGGGAACTAAGGCGCTTCCGCTCGTCTTGGCCAGCGCCGCAACGACATCTGCTTTGGTTTTCCAAATGAACGGAGTTGCAATATGAAAATCCGCCTCAGTAATCGCCGCGAAGAGATCTTGCAATAGCGAAATGGCTTTGGGGTTCGTCGTACGAGTAGCTCTGGCGTTCAACAAGTCCTGCCTGCGCGGGAAATTAAAAGACGTGATGCCGTTCTCGAAGATGGTCAGCTCGTTCACGCCCACTGTCGCTGCGATTGCCGTCGCAATTGCAGAATAAAGAAACATCCTTGTGCGCTGCGTTTCCTCTGCTGCGCGTTGAGCTGTAAGATTGCAGTAGAACTTGTAGTGTTGGACGCGACCGGGAAATCTCGACTGTAATGAGTATACGAGTTGGTCCTGCGTGCGGCCAACCTGTGGCTGAGACGATCTGTGGCTCACAAGGCAAACTTGATCGCCAGTTCCGCTCAAGATCTCATAAACTCCGGCCAGTGAATCCAAGCCCCCAGAAAACAGGGCGATGCGAGTTTTGCTGAGCCCAGTCACTGAAACTTGTTGCAGATCAAACAAGCTGGTCGGTGGTGTCTTGTGATTAGGTTGGAATTCAAATTCAAACTTACGGTCGCCGGATAGAAAGCTAAGTGCCGCATTGAGCTTTTGTCTTATCTGAGACTGCGACCAAAATTTGAAATCGCGAACCTTAATGTGGAAGACGAAATCACGGCTCCACGCCTGATATTCTACAGCTGACTTTGTGCCGCGATAACTCCACCGATCAGCACAATAAACGTAGGCGGCGATTTCAAGAAGGTCGAGCAATCGCGGCGGTATATGAAGCAGTTGCTCAACAAACGATGGCAACTCAATCCTAACGTTTGGTTGCTCGTCAGGTCGGTAATCTAGACGCAGACTCTTCGCGTTGCGCGGGACTTCAAACCTTGCTCCGTTGCATAGGAGATGGTGTACGCGCTTGCCCATCGCGTCATTCCGTTTTCTCCCGCCGCAGATCTTCCCGCAACTTTCCAAAGGCTATTGCTAAGAAGCCAGCAATCTCTTCATCTGTAGGCACTCCTTCTCGTGTGTGACGCTTGTACCAACCGGCCGCGAACGACTGCGTGATTCTTGCCGTTTCAAACGCGTGTTTGGAGACGGCATCTATTTGATCTCTAATTTGCTTTTGAAGTAATTCACGCCGTTGAAGTGTAGGCGAAACAGCGGAAGCCTCACGCTCAAGAAAGTAGTTAAGATATCGCTCGGTGAACTTCGCGAAAAAAAGGCGAGCGATTTCGCAGAAGCCACCTGCTGAGCCGGCTTTTTTCCAGATCTCAGAATTCTGCTCGGCCGTTCCGAACAACGATGGCTGCATGGCGTTCTGCGCATACCAGTTCGCGATCGCATCCGTCGCCGCGGCTTTGGCAAGCGCTGCATATTCCGATGAACCAGTATGTACAGGCACCGCGCTGTCGAGCATCCTAGCAATCGTGAAAGCTGTTGGATTGTCAGGGAGTTGGAACGCTGTCGTCTGCCCACCTGCCCCTGCGATCGCAAGCTCCATCAAGAACTTGAAAGCAGCATGCACATTCGGATCTCGTTGAATTGATTCAAAACGATCCCGAACATTCTCGAGAGTCTGGTTGGCGATTCGTCGAGATTGTTCTGTTTCGCCATCGTAGCTGGCTATGTCTTTAACGATCTTTCGCCATGGTTCCGTTTTTGGAAGAGCTCCAACGCGTTCGTGTCCCATGAGGTTTGAGACCATAGATTACCTGAGTTCCACGCGGCATGTAAAGGTGCCTTAAGGGGTTGGTTTTTCGCCTCGGCTCGGCCCGCCCGCGCCGGGACTGCCGGTCACACCCAAGCCGCCTGACATGTGTATAAGGGTCCGGCGGGATCAGTTTGCATCCGTGTAATCCGCGGTAAGCTCTCGTTATGCTAACGAGCCAAAAGGTCATCGACGCCATTAACGAGCAGATCGGTTACGAGTTCAGCGCGGAGTTGCAGTATTACGCGATCGGGGCGCATTTTGCGTCAGAAGCACTGCCGCAATTATCGCAGCATTTTTTTCAGCAGGCCGAAGAAGAGAAAGGGCACGCGCTGCGGTTTATCAAGTATGTGGTTGATGCGGGCGGGCGCGTGGTGATCCCCGCGATCGATGCGCCGAAATCAAAATTCAAGACGGCGCGCGATGCGGTCAAGCTTTCGCTCGACCAGGAAATTCATGTAACCCAGCAAATAAACGGGTTAGTGGCATTGGCGCGAAAGCAGAACGACTACATCACGATCAATTTTTTGCAGTGGTTCCTGACCGAGCAGCTAGAGGAAGTTTCCTCGATGGATAATCTGCTCAAGATCCTCGAGCGCGCGGGCAACGACTTATTGCAAGCCGATGAATATCTGGCTCGGGTGGGATTGAGGACGATGCCTGAACCAGCGAAGGAATAGGATCGGGCAGACAGCGGAGTAACGTCAGCAGCAGCGTGAGATTCCTCGACTCCGCTCGGAATGACAAAGGGCCGACGAATCCTTCGCGCGCGTTGGTGTGAGAGCGATTCCACAGCCACCTAATCGCACGTGTTCGGCTAAGAACGATGCCGACACATACCCAGCTAGTACAGGCAAACGCCCAACGCTCAACGTTCAACGCCCAACGTCCAATTCGGAAGTGATGGCAATCCGCTACTAATATTTCCTGCGTTCCCGCTTTCCTAATTCGATCCGAATCCTGCGTTCCTGATCCAAAACGCTTGAATAGAAGCCACCGGAAGGAGTCTAATCGGACACATGAAAATAAAATTACCACTCAGTTTATTGGCCGCAGCGAGTCTCGCGCTCAGCAGCGCAGCTTTTGCCGCGGGTGGGAAAACCTACGAGGTGACGGGACCAGTGCTGGAAGTAAATGACTCGATGATTGCGGTTCAGAAGGGGAAAGACCGCTGGGAAATCAATCGTGATGCCAACACCAAGGTCACCGGTGATCTTAAGGTTGGCGAAAAAGTAAAGATCACTTACACGATGTCGGCTACAGACGTGGAAGTGAAGGCAGGCAAGGGAGCCAAGAAAGAAGCAGCCAGTCCGGCAGCTTCGCCAAAGAAATAAACGAAGAACGACTCAAAGCGCCGGATGGCGCGAAGCGTATCCGGCGATTTGGTTGTAGCACAACCCTGTGGGGGTCCCCAAACGTCGCGCAGCGACGTGGCTACAATTACCTCCGGCGTCCGCTGCCGCCGAGAATTCCTCCCAGGATTCCGCGAACGAGTTGCCGTCCGATTTGGCTGCTGGCCGCGCGCATCGCGCTCTTGGTCATTGAAGTCGCAAGCGAATCATGAATCGCGCCGCGCGGACCGATAGTTGGCTGGAATGCACCGGTGACCGTTCCCAAGGCTTCAGCCAATAACGAACCCTTTCCTCCTGCGGGAGGTGGGGCGCTGGTAGCTACTGATGGCGCGCCGGCGGTTTGTGCTTTCTCCCCTGCCCGCGCCTGCAATTTTTCGTAAGCTGATTCGCGGTCGACCGCGTTTTCATAATGACCGGCAAGCACGGAGGAACCTATGATCTGTTTTCGCTGATCCAGGGTGATCGCACCCACCTGACTGCGCGGCGGAACAATCTTCGCGCGCTCGACAATTTGCGGGCTGCCATTTTCATCCAGCATTGATACAAGCGCTTCGCCGACGGCAAGCTCAGTAAGCACCGTCTCAACTTTTAGCTTCGGATTTTGCCGGAAAGTTTCCGCGGCAGCCTTCACCGCCTTCTGATCGCGCGGCGTGAACGCTCGCAACGCGTGTTGCACACGATTCCCGAGCTGGCCGAGCACAACCTCCGGAATATCGAGCGGATTCTGGCTAACGAAATAAACGCCGACGCCCTTGGATCGAATCAGTCGCACCATTTGCTCGATCTTTTGTTCGACTGCCGGCGCGATGTCGGCAAAGAGCAAATGCGCTTCGTCGAAAAAGAAAACCAGTGTCGGTTTCTCCGGATCGCCTATTTCGGGAAGATTTTCGAACAATTCCGAAAGCATCCAAAGCAGGAATGTCGCGTAAACCTTCGGCGACTTTTGCATTAACTTGTCCGCAGCAAGGATGTTGATCACGCCTTTGCCGCTCTGCGTTTGGATCAGATCATCGAGATTGAGCGCGGGCTCGCCAAAAAATTTGTCGGCGCCCTGCGATTCGAGCGAGAGGAGACTGCGCTGGATCGCTCCGGCGCTGGCGGCGGAGACATTTCCGTACTGCGTCTTAAATTGATCGGCATTGTCCGCGACGAATTGCAACATCGAGCGCAGATCCTTGAGATCCAGAAGGAGCAGGCCGTTTTCGTCGGCGATCTTGAACACCATGTTGAGCACGCCTTCCTGCGTGTCGTTCAATTCGAGTAAGCGCCCAAGCAGCAGCGGACCCATCTCGGACACAGTCGCGCGTACAGGGTGCCCTTGCTCACCGAACACATCCCAAAACACGACCGCGCAAGCTTCGCCTTTGAAACCGTCGATCTTAAGTTCCTTCGCCCGTTCGACCACATTCGGATTGTTTCCGCCCGGCTGGCTTAATCCCGCGAGATCGCCTTTTACGTCGGCCATGAAGACCGGCACGCCTCGCGCGCTGAAATTCTCCGCGAGCGTTTGAAGCGTCACTGTCTTTCCAGTTCCCGTCGCGCCGGCAATAAGGCCGTGGCGATTGGCCATTTTGGGCAGGAGAAAGATCGGTTCCTTCGATTGCGCAATGAGGATGGGATCAGCCATGGCTGCGAATTATGACTTTGCCAACAGCAGGGGGATTGTCCAGCGCTGAGCAGGCGTGTAACTGTTGGGGCGATGTAGAACAGGAAGTCAGGCTGCCAGCCTGACTCGGCGAGCGGGCTGCCAGCCCGCTCTGGGCAAACTCGCCAGGCTAGCAGCCTGGCGGCCGAGTCAGCCAGGCTGGCTGACTTCCTTAAGGCAACAACCTCCGGCTTAGTACAGATAAGGCTTGGAAAGCGGAAATGCATTCCTGATCAATTCAACGCGTGGCTTCGCATCATCAGCAATGATGACTTCAACGACATCGAAGCGGAAAAGAATGTCGGGATTATCGAGCATTCGCAGCCAGGCCAGCGCACCGCGCGAAATTCGCTTCTGTTTTTCCCGATCCACTGCCTCGAATGGACGGCCGAAATCTTCGCGTCCGCGTGTTTTTACTTCCACAAACACCAACGTGTCGTTGTCACGACAGACAATGTCGATCTCGCCACCGCTGCGACCGCGGAAATTGCGCAACAGGATTTTGTAACCGCTATGCTTCAGGAAGCGGCATGCTAACTTCTCGCCGCGCGCGCCGCGGCGAAGATGACCGGATTTGGACAAGCTCGTCCAACGCGAGAAGTGGTTGCGCCACCGGCTCGAAAGACCGGCGATGGATCGGGCAAGGACCGAATTCATGGAGCTTCAGCAGATGCAGTTCAGTTCCGTAGCCTTTGTGCTGGCCGAAGCAATACTGGGGGAATTGAGCGCAAAAGTCACGCATCAACCGGTCGCGTGTGACCTTGGCGATGACGCTGGCGGCAGCGATGCTCAAGCTGATGCAATCACCGTCGACGACAGCCGTCTGCGGAAGTGGAAAAGGTATCACAGGCAAACCGTCGATTAAAACGTGGTCGGGTCGTTCGATCAGCGCTTCGATCGCCAGGCGCATCGCACCGTGGCTCGCGCGCAAAATGTTGATCCGATCGATCTCGACGGAATCTACAATACCGACAGTCCATCTGACTTCAGAACTAGAGACCAGGTCGCAATAAATCTCTTCGCGCAATTCAGGCGCGAGCTGTTTGGAATCGTTCAGGCGGCGATGACGGAATTTTTCGGGGAGAACCACTGCGGCCGCGACAACTGGACCCGCCAACGCACCGCGGCCGGCTTCATCAATCCCCGCAATGCGCGCAACTCCGATGGCATGGAGTCTTTTCTCGTAACGAAATCCGCACCGTCGATACATTTCGTCAATTTAGCGATTCAATGATTAACGATTTAGCGATTTAATCGGCCTGCTTCAATCGTTAATTCACTGATTCGCTAAATCGCTAAATGAGAGGTCATTCGCGCACCGCCGTTGCTTCCTTGCCTTTGCGAGTGCGGAGATAATTTAGTTTGGCGCGACGCGCGCGGCCTTGTTGCTCCACTTCTACTTTTGCGATCCGCGGCGAATGGACGGGGAAGACTCTCTCGACGCCCTCTCCGTACGAAATGCGGCGCACAGTGAATGTTTGGTTTAGTCCGCGCCCTTTACGGCCGATCACTACACCGGTAAATATCTGGATTCTCTCTTTGTCACCTTCTACGACCCGCGTGTGAACGCGTACACTGTCGCCAACAGAAAACGGCGTCAGATCGGCTTTTTGCTGTTCTTTGTCGATGACGTCGATGATGGGATTCATAAGCCTGTGCAGCCGCGCGGCTGCGGGCGCACACTGTCGAATAGGCAAGGACAATTTGCAAACGGAAGGCGTAACCTAGCTATTTAACGATTTAGTGATTCAGCGATTAAAATCGTCAAATGACTAAATCGCTAAATCGGGTTTATTTTCGGGTTTCACGTGCGCCCGTAGCTCAACTGGATAGAGCGTTGGCCTCCGGAGCCAAAGGTTGTGAGTTCGATCCTCGCCGGGCGCAGCTTATTTAACGATTCAACGAATCAATGATTTAGCGATTGAAATCGTTAAATCACTAAGTCGCTAAATGGTTAAATCTTGATCAGCCCAGCGCTTCGATTCGGTTGAGCAAATCCTTTTTGCTCGTGACGCCAGTGACCTGGTCGCGCAGTTGGCCGTTCTTGAAAAAGAGTAGGGCTGGGATCGCGCGGATATTGTATTTGAACGAGAGACTCTGATTTTCGTCCACGTTAACTTTCGCTACTTTGACGGCGTCCAATTTTTCGCGAGCAACCTCATCCAGCAGCGGTGCGATCATTTTGCAGGGGCCACACCATTCGGCCCAAAAATCGACGATCACCGGCTTGTCGTGTTGCGTCACTTCGCGGTCAAAATTGGATTCATTGAGATTGATAATATGGGAATTGTCCATGGCTTTAAGAAAGATAAGTCCAAATCTGAATAATCAAAATGAGGGCCGAAACTGCGAGGAGTATCCACCACAGCAGCATTGAGTTTTTCTCTCGCGACGCGGCAGGGATTAAGGAACTCTGCGGAACAACGTGTGGCATGGGCATAAGCGGATTTTTCATCCGCTCCTGAGAAACAGGTGGCTCGGATACAAGCGGCACGCGTAATGTCTCCTTTTTCAGTTCAGAATCCGGCGACGCTGGCGCAGGCATCACCGAGGCCGATAACGGCGGCGAAAATTGGCTCGGGTGCAGATCCTGAACAGCAGATCCTGCGGGAGGCGGGAGTTCCGTCGGATTGTGAAGCGGCAACTTGCCCAGGGTCTCGCGAACCGGCAACTGGATACGCACTGTTTCGCGCGATTTTGTGTTTGGGTCTGGCGATCTTTCTGCAGTCGGAAGCGGCGAGTCAACGCGAACGGTCTCGTTATTTGGTTCGTTCGGGCCTGCCATGGAGCAAAACAAATCAGTCGCGAAGTTAATTGATCAGAAATCACTCGCTTGTCACTAGCGAACTTGCCGTCAAGCAGAATGCTATGCCAGCAAATCGTAACCGCGGCTGCCAGAGATCCTGCGCCAAATGAACTCGCCGACTGGCGCAGCTTTGGATAATACCACGCGCGCATCGACGTCCGGAGCATCGCTTTCGCTTCGGGCAATATGCGGCTGATCAACCAGTAATTTCAGCTCGTGTCCAACTTTCTCCCAGGCAACTTCATGAGCAATCTGCTGCTGAGCCAACATCGCGGTACGGTAACGTGCGTTCTTGATTTTTGCAGGAATTTGTCCTGGCATTTTCGCCGCGCGGGAGCCTGTTTCCTGGGAATATTTGAATATTCCCAGCCGGTCGAATCGCACGCGGCGAATGAAATCGAGAAGGCTTTCGAATTCCGCACCCGTTTCACCTGGAAATCCAACGATAAAAGTAGTCCGCAACGCGAGGCCGGGAATTCCGGCGCGGAGTTTGTGAATCAAATTTTCGATGTGCGCGCGTGATGTTTCGCGTCGCATCCTTTGCAGCACTGAATCGTCGATGTGTTGTAGAGGAATATCAATGTAGCGCGCGACCTTGTCGCATTGCGCGATTGTTTCAATCAATTCATCGCTCCAATGCGCCGGATGCGTGTAAAGCAGCCGCACCCAGAATTCGCCTTCGATTTCTTGAATTTGCCGAAGCAGCGCTGCGAGCGTCGGCCCACGAGCCGAATCCATCGGCTGGCGCGGCCCTGCCTTGCTCGGCCACAAATCCATCCCGTAATAGGTCGTATCCTGGCTGATCAAGTTGATTTCGCGGACGCCTTCGCGCACCAACGTGCTAATCTCGGCGAGAATAGATTTCGAAAATCGGCTGCGATGCTTGCCGCGCATTTGTGGAATCACGCAAAAACTGCACGGGTGATTGCAGCCTTCGGCAATTTTTACGTAAGCGAAATGCGACGGGGTAAGCCTGAAGCGCGGCGTATCGTAATCCGGAATGTAAGTGGGCGGCCGTGTGGCGAAGCTCAAATCGAGATCGCCGTTATCGAAATCAACGTCCAACGCCGAACGTCCAACGCCCAACATCCAACTGTCTGTCTTTGGCGTCGAGTGTTGGGCGTTGAGCGTTGGGCGTTTTCCCAAAACCTTTTCTACAATCTCTCCAAGCTGCGCGACCTGCTCCAGCCCAATAAATGCATCCACCTCCGGCATTTCCTGGTGCAGTTCTTTCGCGAATCGCTGCGACATGCAGCCGCTTACGATCAGTTTTTGATGCGGTCTTCTGCTCAAGCCGCGTTGTTGATGCGCTTCCAGAATCGCTCCGATTGATTCTTCCTTGGCTGAATCAATGAACGCGCACGTGTTAACCACAAGCACGTCAGCGTCCTCGAGGCACGATGTGATTTCCATTCCGCGTTGTAAAACGCTTCCCAGCATGATCTCTGCGTCGACAAGATTTTTGGCGCAGCCGAGGCTGATCATGCCGACCCTCGGTTTAGTAGCAAAGTTCTTGCTAATCTTCATTTCTTCCTAAGAGACAACGTCAAACGTCCAACGTCGAATGCCCAACGTCCAACGTCGAACGCCGAACGTCCAACTGTCTGCTTTTGACATTGAGTGTTGGGCGTTGAGCGTTCGGTGTTCTCTTCTGCTGCTCTTAATTCACCGTCACGTCTGCGTCGCCTGCTTCCAGCGCCTTGCCGTTTTTCGTGATCTTAACGGCGTCAGGATCGAGAACACGAATCGAGACATGCTTACCGCTAAACTCAACGGGGGCGTCAGTCGGCGAAACCCACCGCTCGAAAGCGGGCTTCCCTTTCGCGTCACCCACAGTCACCCTAACGTAGGTTCTTTTGAGCGGGCGAATAGCGACGCGATTCTGTTCGGCTGATTCTGCCGGCGATGAATTCTGGGCCTCTTGTGGTTTGGTTAGGTCCTCCCGAGTCACCGGCTTCGCCTTACGAACCTCCGGCTCACCTGGCGCTGCCGCCGCAACTGCGGTCGGCGCTAGCGTCGCCGCAGATGACACTGTTGGCGCGACAGACGGAGCAGATGCAACATTACCGGGCGCGCTTGCGGCAGGTCCGGGTGGAAGGGGTTTAGAACCTGTAACCGGCGATGCGCTCGGTGACGTCTGTGCAGTGGATTCCCCCTTCCCCGGCGCGAGTCGCTGCACATTCAGGAGTAATTTCATCACAGAAAAGCCAACCACCAACACCACGATCCCAAAAATAAGTGGCATCGGCGAGATTCGGTCGCGACCGGTGCGACGGGCGGTAGCGGGACGACGCGGAACAACTGGTGCACTGACTGGCTTCTCAGGGCGATTTTCTTGCAGATATGAGTAGCCGTCGACCGTCACGCGCTCGGAATCCTCGAACGCGTCGAGGTAAGGCGTGACATCGACGTCCAAAAATTTTCCATAGATGAGCAGGAACCCTTTTGCGTACGCAAGGCTTGGAAACTGCGAAAAATCATCTGCCTCAATTTCCGCGAGCCGGGTCGGACGAATTTTTGTCATCCGCGCTGCTTCATCGAGCGTAAGATTTCTCGCCCGCCGCGCTTCCTGAAATTTTTTACCAAGCCCTTCTATCGTCATGACGCGAAATGCCGGCTAAACGGCAGCATCGAGATCGACCAGAATCTCGCGTGGTTTGGCGCCTTCGCCGGGACCTAAAATACCGCGCTGCTCCAGAATATCAACGATGCGCGCAGCGCGCGTATAGCCAAGTCGCAAGCGGCGCTGCAGCAACGAAGTCGAGGCGCGTTTTTCCTGCCGAATGATCTCAAGGCACTTCTCGACGAGCTCTTCATCTTCGCTTGTCACCTCTTCTTCCGGTGCGGCTGTGGATTGAAGTTTCTCATGCATTTCCGTGTCAAAAGCGGGCGGGCTCTGTGCCGAAACGAATTCCACCAAGCGATGAATTTCATCGTCCGTTACGAGCACGCCTTGCGCGCGAATAAGACGCGAAGCACTCGGCGGCAGATACAGCATGTCGCCCTGCCCAAGCAAACGATCCGCTCCATTCTCATCGAGGATAACGCGACTGTCGATCTTCGAGGCGACTTGGAATGCGATTCGGGAAGGAATGTTCGCCTTGATTACGCCCGTGATCACGTCCGCGCGCGGGGTTTGCGTTGCGACGATGACATGAATACCCGCCGCACGTGCCATCTGCGTGATGCGCGCGATCGCCGTCTCGACGTCCGCCGGCGCGGTCTGCATCAGATCTGCGAGCTCATCGATGATGACAACCACGTAAGGAAGTTTATCCGGAATTTGTTCTTCTGTAGCCGACATCGGCGATGCCGGTCCACGTGCGGCAGTTTCGTCCTCGCGATCGGGTTCATCGATCCCGGCTACAGTATCTTTCTTCTTCGTCGGACGTGCATTGAAACCGACGATGTTGCGCACGCCTACACGGGCAAACATTTTGTAGCGGCGCTCCATTTCGTCGATCAACCACCGCAAGGCTAGCAGCACTTTTTTTGGATCAGTCACAATCGGAAGTGTGAGATGCGGCAGAGAGCTATAGGCCTGCAACTCGACCACCTTTGGATCGATGATCACAAAACGCAGTTCTTCCGGAGTGAAGCGAAAGAGCATGCTGGCAATTAGCGCATTAATACAAACGCTCTTCCCGCTGCCAGTGGTTCCGGCCACTAATAGATGCGGCATCTGCGCCAAATCAGTGATGATCGCTTTACCGTAAACGTCTTTGCCGAGCGCGAGTGGAATTTTCGCGCGCTGTTTGGCCTCCTCCCAATCGGGTGATTGCAAAAGTTCGCGCAGCGTTACTGTTACCTTTCGAGTGTTCGCCAGTTCTATGCCGACAGTGTCTTTTCCAGGAATCGGTGCCAAAATGTTGATTCGCTCCGCGCGGGTCGCCCGCGCAAGGTCTCGCTCCAGACTCACAATTTTGTCTACGCGCACGCCTTTGGCTGGATAGACTTCGTACCGTGTAATCGTGGGCCCTTTCGTGATGTCGCCGGGTGCCACTGCAATACCAAACTGCGCAAGAGTGTCGATCAGGACTTGTTGCACCTCTTGGAGCTCAGAGGGATCAGCTGCCGCGCGGGCTTCAAAACTGCGTTCGTCGAGCAGGTCGAACGCTGGCAATACATAATCTTCCCAGCTCGAAGCAGTGCTCTCTACGCTGGAATCCAGCTTTGGTTTTTCAGTGCGCGCGCGCACTTCTGCAAGAGACGGTTTTCTTCCAATGGGTGTCACCTGCTCATCCGAGAAGGCAGTTGTATCGACAACTTTCGGGGTGGGCCGATTTGCAAGTTCTTCCGCCGAGATTGTCGCGCCTACCGGCTCAGGCACAGGCATGCCCTTTTTCTTGAGCTGCTTTTCGAGCGATCGCCTTTGTTTGGCGAGCTGCCTCTCACTGATTTCCAGTTTTTCCTTGAGATTCAACTTGCCAAGCTTTCGCTGCAATTGCCATTCGTGCAGTCTGGTTCCGACGCGCCGCGTCGCGCGGACTATCTCGCGAACAAGATGAATCGGGCGCAGCCCGGTAACCAAAATCAGCGTGGTCGCATAAATTCCCAGCACCAAAAGCAGCGAGCCGACAGGCCCCAGGGCGGCGCGGAGCAGGCCGCGATGTTCATCAGCCAGGCGATAGCCGATCAGGCCACCGGACCCCTGAATGTCTACTGGCACTTTCAACCCGAGCAAGTGGGTGATGTCCCATAACTGGTCGAGGCATGCGCCGGATAAAATGAACAAAACGATCCATGGGATTCGGGGCGTTACACGCAATCGAGGATGAAACAATTTCGCCGCACCGAATCCGAGTAGAACTGCTGCCAGCAACAGCGAAGCGAAAACACCAATGCATTGATAACAAATTCCCGCCACAATCGCGCCAACCGGCCCAATGAAATTTTGCGCAGGATGGTTCGACGGCGAGATATGGCTAAACCAAACCCAGGACGGTACGTCTTTTGGCGTGTATGAAATCAGCGCAAAAAACAACAACGTGCCGACAAAAAGCAGAATGAGAGCGAAGACTTCGCTCCAAGCGCTCTGTTTGTCTGTGCGGGCCACCGCGTCTGATAGTAACTCCATGCCCGCGTCTTTCAATCTCGTTGTAGCGGCGCTTGCCGCGGCCCTCGCTCCCGCTCTTGCTCGTGCTCGTGATCGTGATCGTGAGCACGTCTGCGATTTTAACGGCGCGCCCTCGCCACGGCGAGCGAGCTGTGCTCGCGCCTTACCCCCTCGCTTTCGGCTTGCAGACCACGAGCGACGCTGATTACTGTGCCACAGATCATGCGAGTTTCTCTTGCGAAGGCGGCGTCTATTCTCTGCGCCACTGCCGTGATCACCGTTTGTTCCTGCGAAAAGCATCCGCTCGGTCAGATGCCGGAAGTACAGCGGGAACAGCCCGATCCAGCAAAAGTCTGGTCGAACGCGACAAAGAAAAATTCTGACGAATCTTCGACTTCTCCGGCACCGGCCGAGGTTGTTCCGCACGAAGCTCGTTAGGCAAAGGAGATTACATGGCCAAACACAACTATCTAACGTCGCCCCCCAATCTCACCGGCATGCCCCCGGGTGTGCCGTACATCATCGGCAACGAAGCAGCCGAGCGCTTCTCCTACTACGGCATGAAATCGGTTCTGACCGTTTTCATGGCGCATTACATTCTGAATCAATCTGGTGTGCTGGCGCCTATGAGTCCGAACGAGGCGTACATGTACACGCATTATTTTGTTTTCGGCGTGTATTTCCTTCCGATTCTCGGCGCGATCATCGCCGACGGTTTTCTTGGCAAGTATTGGACAATCTTATCGCTCTCAATCGTCTACTGCTTTGGCAATCTCACTCTCGCATGCATGGCCACTTCCTGGGGGGTTGCAATCGGGCAGCGAACGATGTTGGCGATAGGACTGCTTTTAATTTGTTTGGGTGCGGGCGGCATCAAACCCTGCGTTTCAGCCAACGTGGGGGATCAGTTTGGCGAATCGAATAGGCATCTGCTTTCGAAAATGTTTGGCTGGTTCTATTTCTCGATTAACGCTGGCTCTTTTATCTCCTCCATTCTCTGCCCATGGCTCCTCGCGAATCCGAAGTGGGGGCCAGGCTGGGCGTTCGGAATTCCAGGAATAGCGATGTTGATCGCCACTTTGTTTTTCTGGGGCGGTCGCAAGAAAATGGTGCACGTGCCCCCAGCCGGACTTGGTTATTTGCGAGAAACATTCAGCCGCGACGGTCTTCTCACGCTCGCCAGGATCGCGATGGTTTACGTGTTTATCCTGGTCTTCTGGGCTTTGTGGGGAATGAGCAACGGCGTGGAATGGACGTTGCAGGCGGAGAAGATGGACCTGCACTGGCTCGGAATGAATTTGATCGCGGCGCAGGTGCAGACAGCAAACCCCATTTTGATCCTGATTTTTATTCCGTTGGTAAATTATCTCATTTACCCGGCGATCGATCGCTTCTTTCCCCTCACGCCACTGCGCAAAATCGGCATCGGCCTTTTCCTCACCGGCTTGTCCTTTGTTGTTATTGTTTGGATCCAAGGGCAAATCGATTCGGGACTGAGGCCCAGCATAAATTGGCAACTCCTTGCTTACGTCATCCTGACGCTCGGTGAAGCGATGGTCTCAATCACCGGACTCGAGTTTTCATACACTCAGGCGCCTAATACGATGAAGAGCTCGGTCATGGCGTTGTGGCTTCTCACCGTCGCCAGCGGTGAACTCTTCGTCGGTCTATTCAACAAATGGGTCTTGAACCCCGACGGCACACGCAAGCTGACGGACTACCAGTACTTCACGTTCTTCACGATTTTCATGTTCGCAACCGCTGTCGTTTTCGTCGTTGTGTCGTGTTTCTATAAGGGGCGCACTTACCTGCAAACGCAGCTTACTCCGGATGAAATCGCCACCGAGCCGATTCTGCACGGCGGCACGCCAAGCTGACGCCGGATGAAAGTCATCATCACAGCTGGCGTCTTATTATCGTTGTCGATCTTGAACGCGGCGGCCACTTCGCAGGACGATCAGTTTCAAAAAATTGTCGGGGATTACATCGAGCAATATTTACACGCCAATCCTGAGGACGCGACCGAGCTCGGTGATCATCGGTTTGATGGCCAGTTAACCGATTACTCTTCTGATGCGCGCGCGAAAGACCTGGCAACCCAAAAGGAATTTCGCGACAAGCTGAACGCCATCGACGGATCGCAGCTCACCGGCGCGAACAATATCGATTTTCGCATCCTGAGGGAGAACATCGATTATCAAATATTTCAGGATGAAGAGTTGAAACAAGCGGAGTGGAATCCGCTCGTTTACATGCAGAGTTTGGCCAACAGTCTTTATCTATTGGTCGCGCGCGATTTCGCGCCGGCAGAAAAGCGAATTCCAAACCTGCGCCAGCGCATGGAAGCGATTCCACGCGTGATCGCCCAGGCAAAAACCAACCTGCAACACCCACCACGCGTTCACACAGAGACAGCGATTGAGCAAACGCAGGGCGCAATCAATCTGGTGCACGAAGGCCTCACGCCTCTTCTCGATCAAGCTGTGCAGACGAAGAAGGAGCTTGCGCCTTTACAGCAAAAAACCGCGGCCGCCTTGGAGGATTACAAAAAGTGGCTGCAGAATGATTTGCTGCCACGCTCCGATGGCGATTTCCGCCTCGGCCCAGGGAAGTTTCGGAAAAAGCTGCGTTTCGCGCTCGCCTCCGACTTGTCGATGGAAGAAATCATGAAGCGCGCGCAGGCGGACCTGCAACAGACGCAAACCGCGATCTATGAGACGGCGTTGCCGCTCTACAAAGAATATTTTCCCAACGCAGACTCGGCAACGCTCGCAGACAAACATAAGGTGACTGCTGCAGTCCTCGACAAACTCGCTGAGCAACATCCCAACGACGCTACAGTTGTGAGTTACGCGAAGGAAGTCGTCGGCGAAGCGACTGATTTCGTTAAGTCGCATAATCTTGTCACCATTCCGAACACGCCGCTGGAAGTCATCGCAATGCCCGAATTCAAACGCGGGGTGGCTATTGCATATTGCGATTCGCCGGGTCCGCTCGACAAAACCGGCAAAACATTTTTCGCAGTCGCGCCGACACCGAAGGACTGGTCAAAGGAGCGGAAAGAATCGTTCTTTCGTGAATACAACAACTACGAAATTCGCGATTTGACTGTGCACGAGGCGATGCCCGGCCATTACTTGCAGCTCGCTCATGCCAATGAATTCCGTGCGCCGACGTTGGTCCGCGCAATCTTTCGTAGCGGGACATTCATCGAAGGCTGGGCTGTGTACTGCGAACAGATGATGGCTGAACAGGGCTACGGCGGCCCCGAGGTCAAGATGCAACAGTTGAAGATGCGGTTGCGCGCCATCGCCAATGCCATTCTCGATCAAAGCATTCACGCCGGAAACATGAGCGAAAAGGAAGCGATGGATTTGATGACGAAAGAAGCTTTCCAACAGGAAGGCGAAGCGGTGGCCAAATGGAAACGCGCGCGACTCACTTCCGCGCAGCTTTCCACTTATTTCGCTGGCGCGACCGAGCATCTCGATCTTCGCGCGGCGGAACAGAAGAAGTTAGGCAAGGATTTCGATCTAAAGAAATACAACGACCAAGTGATTTCCTACGGCAACCCGCCAGTAAAATACGTGCGCGAGGTTATGCTTCAAGGAACGACGGCTTCCCAGCCGTCGGGGTGATCGCATCGGAGCACAGGCATCTTGCCTGTGGGGCGACCGGGCGTCCCGCCTGGTCGTCACGTTCCGCTCGGCAGGCAAGATGGCCCGCCGGCCCCACAGCCAAGATGGCTGTGCTCCGTCAGCTGCGCAGCCCTCTCTTCTTGTGCTTTTTGACAGGCTTGCGTTTCCGTGACGCAACGGAAGCTGGCTTTTTCGCAGCCGACATCTGCACTAGTTCATCGAGATTAAATGTCCGGCGCCGTCTGGTTCCCACCTCTCGAAACTCGACTTGATACCAGCCGTTCACCCGGTCCACTCGATACCGTTTTTGTCCAATGCGCATCGGTTCGCGTGCGATCACCCTATGGATGATTTTTTCGTACTTGGAGCGTGACCAACGTCGCATCCGGCGGCGGCCCCAATCGATTACACGCCCCACATCATCGTACGCTTGAGGGCGCTCCGCGAAATCGAGAAGTGAGCGCGCATTTCCATCGAAAACCGCGGCGATGTGCTCCAGCGTGCCGGAATCGCTGATCCGCCGAATTTGTCGGCGAAATCGCGTCAAAATTTCTGCCGCGATTGCACGCAAGCTAAGTATTCGACCGTCGCGCAACTTCCAAAGCGACGCATTGATATCCGACGTGAAGGGATTTTGGCCTAACGAATCGGCTGTGACCCGCCACCCGCGACGCGAAGAATGTTTTCGCAGGCGAAGCGGCGTGATGCGAGGAATTTCATGTCGGTTCAATTGCCTCAGGCCAAAATCTTCCCAGCGAAGGACCGTTTCTACGGCGCCCGCCACGAAAGCGCACGTCGCCAGCATCAAGGCAGGATCCGGGGTGAAATCAGCTGTCACCTCAATTCGAATCCTGCGGGGCCGAACGCCGACCGCGCTGCTCTGCCGGTTCGTTGCCAACAAAAACACGGGTGCGGGCAAAATGTGCGCGAGCAAATACGCAAGCTTGGTCGCGTTGCGAAATTTTGATTTTCGCGCATTGGGAAATGAAAAATTGTAATGCGTGCTAAAACCCTGCAGGCGGCATTGGCAGCGGTTTCGCCTGGCCCAGTGATCTAGCTCGGCTCGTAAAAACCGGATTTGCTCCCACAGTGAGCGAGTAGCGCGATAACAACAGCCGGGCTCGAGTTCAACAATTGGTGTCGCAACCTCAATTACACCCGTATCGAAATAAATCGCGCCGCCAGCTGGAGATTGAAACGATTTGCCCGTGCGCCGAATCATCCGCCGTCGCACAAGGCGGCTCGGATCGCCAAACACCTTCTCCGGCCGCCGTCGGCGTCCATTGACGAAAAGATTAAACTCCGCTTCCAGGCCGATCACCGCACGCGGCGGTATCGCGACAAGCGTGCGTTCGCGAGAAAAGCGGGTGCCCCGTTCTGTTCCGAAATTCTTCATGTCCTTAACAAGAGCTCAACTCGCGTCGCTGCATTCGCGCGGAGTCAAGCTCGCAAACCCTAAATCGATATGGAGATGGTCGTCGGTTTGCCCTCGTTCCGATCCGAACGGCCGAACAAACACAGCCGGACTGAGCGACGCAGCTATTGCACCATATTTCCCAATTGACTTCACATCATTCAGAAACGTGTCTCCAACGCGGTAAATGTTCGCAGCCGTGCCCCAGGCGTGAATGCTTCTCGCGCCGCCAATCTGATGCGCCGGCGACCGGTATCCGCCGTTCGCGCTGATGAAAACCGGCGCATCAACTTCGCGCCGGAAGTCCTCCAAGAATCTGGCAAGCAAAAGGATTGCACACGGTACGTAATGAGGGAACTGACTTAGGAGTAGCCTCGCCTCGCGACAGTCGACGAGCATCAATTCCGCGAGCGTAAAGTGCGGCGCCAGGCGAACCTCGTGCGCTTCCTCCCAGCTGCCAATTTCATAGAAGAAACGCGGCAGACGATGAACGATGCCGGTAACACCAGCTTCGCTTTCGCCCGGTCGCAATAAAGCGCGGTACTCTTCAACCAGACGCAAACCGTCAATAGGCCGCAGAAACTCAGTCCTCATTTGATTTCGGCTCTGTTTGCAATAGCGATCGATAAATGGCTTCGGAAATAGCTGCGACTGTTTCCCGCCGCCCCTCCCTTTCCGAATCGAATTCAGTTAAAATAGCGGCGATGTATGGCTCGCGTTCGGGCAAATAGACGATTCCAATGTCATGGCAGGCAGTCGAAATCTCACCGGTCTTGTGCGCGACTGTGGCGTGGGGCGGGAGCCCGGCGGGAATCATCGAATTGAATCGTTGCTCCAGCAAAATGCGGATCACCTCTCGTTTGCTTTCAGGCGTAAGAAAATCGCCGCGGATCGCTGACAACAAACTCAACAACCCGTCGGCGGTCGCTTCATTGTTTATCGCGCGCTCGTGCGCACCGTGGTCTTCCACGCCTCGCCGGAGCTCAACCTTGTCAACTTGCGCTTCCCGCAGAACCGTCCGCGCATATTCCACTCCCACAAAATCGAGCAGTAAATTAGCCGCGAGATTGCTGCTCCCACAGATCATTGCGTGCGCAAGCGCGGAGATCTTCGCTGTCCGTCCAATACCCGCGTACAGCTCCGGCGTCGCGTCGCGATCTTGGCTGACGCGAAAGACCGATCCATCTGCTGCGCTGAAGAAACGGTTTCGCACGTGTAACGAGTCATCGAGCCGAAGGCGGCCTTCGTCTGCTGCTCGAAATACTGCAAGGAGCACTGCCACTTTGATCGTGCTTGCAGCATGAAACCATCGGTCGCCGCGCAACGAAAATCGGAATCCGGTCTCAAGATCGTGCAGTGCTACTCCGATGGCTCGAGCTTTGTTTTTGAGAGCCAGGGCTTCTAGTTCCTCATGTAATCCGTTGGATACATCCACGCTAAACATCGAAGTGCTCTTTACATGGCCATTGGCAAGTCGCAAATTCGCCCAATGCCAAATCTGGCTACCTGGATCCGCCCAAAAGATGCTAAGTCCTTTCGCACAATTTTTGCGAAACACCCAGAGATCAAAGTTTGGAACGCGCGTACTGGAAATGTTCCGCTCGATGATATGGACGGCCTTTTACTCTCAGGCGGCTCCGATATTTCCCCGGAATTCCTGCGGCAGGACGTTCCCGATCCTTCGGTATTGGATAAACAGATCGACCCAGAGCGAGATCGCTGGGAGTTTCAGGCTGTCCAGAGCGCGCTCTCGCGCGGGTTACCGATTCTGGCAATTTGCAAAGGCCTTCAGGTGTTCAATGTCGCACTCGGCGGCACGCTCAAGCTCGACATCAAAGGACACAATCTGCCCGAGCAAAAGCAACGTGATATTCAGCCGTTGCGCAGTGCGCGTGGAGCGTCGCATCATTTTCCCAAAGTGAACAGCGCGCATCACCAGGCGATCGATCAATTAGGCGACGATTTGGAAGTGGAGGCGTGGGCCGCGCATGATGGCATCATCGAGCAGGTGCGGCTGCGCAAATACCCGTTCGCACTCGCTGTCCAATATCACCCTGAGCGCAGCCGACTTTACGATTCGCTCTTTGACGATTTCTTCGCGCGATTGAAATCGTCCAAGCGTTAACTCAGAATTGTCATTCTGATCCCGCAGTCGCGGGAGAAGAATCTCTGATTAGCGATCACGCTGTAGCCTTCGGCAAAGGCGGCTCATTTTCCACGATCACTTCCAACTTAATTTCCTGGAACGCCAACTGATCATGGATGTGACCGAGCAATTCGAGCGCGCGCGTGTCGGGCATGTGGACGCAACGCATTTCAATCCGCGCCAGTTTGCCGGCGAGCCCTGGGTGCGACTCTGCCATTTCGCCGTCGAGCAAAAATGAAACGTAAGCGTTGAACCGCTCCTGTAACGCTAGCAATTGTTCATCAGAGCCGTTCCATTCGTCAGCCTCATTCATCACGAGAACGACTTCGCCCGTCTTCGCCTCATGCGCGATCACATCGATTACACCGACACGATCTTTGAGTTTTGAATCTTGCGGCTTCTTGTCCATTCCGGTGATTCAACTTCGGCGTTGGACGTTCGATCTTGGATGTTCCACGTTCAACAAAAACTAATGAGTGATGATCTCACAGCCGATGAAATTCGCGCCTTGCTAAAACTGGAGCCGCACGCCACGTGTGGATTCGTGCGGGTGAGTTTCATCAGTAACAAGCAAATCGCGCCCGGTGGGCTCCCGGCACCGTTCGTTGATGGCCGGCCGGCAGGCTCCGCACTCTATTTCATGGTCACACCGGATGCGCCGGTGCGCCTGCACCGCATCCGTAATGACCAGCTTTATCACTATTACCTGGGTGATCCGATCGAGGTTTTGATGCTTCACGAAAGCGGCGCAACCGAGCGCGTCATTGTCGGACCCGACCTGCGCGCCGGTCAACGCGTGCAGCTTCTTATCCCTGGCAATACATTTCACACTGCGCGAGTCATCGGCCAGCGCAATTGGTTCCTCGGTGCGAGCACCGAATGGCCCGGCGTAGAACAAGTCGACATCGAGGTCGGCGATGTCGACGCACTGGCCGCAAAATATCCAGACGCGGCCGCCGATCTGCGCGCGTTTCAGCAGAGGCGAGCGTGATTGACCATCTGCCTTTAGCGCCAAAGGCGCAGCATTCACGGTCAGCCTGGGGCAGCGCCCCAGGATTCATGTACACCCAAGGCGCCAGCGCTGAAGGCGCGGTTCATTGCAATGCACAGCAAGATCCGCCGTATTGAAACGCGCTTTCAGCGCTTGTTTACGCGTCAATTTGAATTCCTGGGCGACGCCCCAGGCTGGCATTAGGCAGCGCCTTTGGCGCTAAACGCGCGTGATTGACCACAATGACCCTTAGACGAACGTTCATATCGCTGTGGCAAAACCGAAACGTGCAGACCGATTAACATTGCTGGGGCGCAGCGAAGTGAAACTCCCCACCTCGCCCGCAGAAGCGCGGCTTGAGACCTTCCAAAATCCCGCACCGAGTCGTAATTATCGGATTCATTTTGAGACAGACGATTTTACTTCCGTTTGTCCCGTTACTGGGCAGCCTGATTTTGCCAGAATTGATATCGATTACGTGCCCGATCGTCTGTGCGTCGAAAGTAAGTCGCTAAAATTCTATCTCGCCTCCTATCGTAACGAGCGCTCCTTCAATGAAGCGGTCACGAACCGCATTCTCGACGATTTCGTAAAAGCCTGTGCGCCACGCGAGGCAATCATCACCGCACAATTTTCCGCGCGTGGCGGAATCGCGCTTACCGTGCGCGCCGAGTATCCGGACAAGCGCAAAACCGCTCGCGAATTGCAAAACTCGAAATCCTAATATCGAAATCCGAAACAAATCCGCATTAAGGCTCGAAATTTTCAAACTGCGAGCTGAAGCAATCGTTTTGAATATTCGGATTTTGAATTTTGTGTTTGTTTCGAGTTTCGGATTTCGGATTTCGAATTTGGTTTCTCTATGAAGCGAGCGGTCATTCTCCTAAGTGGCGGAATTGATTCAACCACGACGCTGGCGATCGCAATTACGGAAGGCTACGAAGCTTACGCCCTCTCGTTCGATTACGGCCAGCGTCACCAGATCGAAACGGAAGCCGCTCGGCGCGTGGCCAAATCGTTAGGCGCCAAAGAGCATCGCGTCGCAAAGATCCACCTGCGCATGTTTGGCGGCTCCGCGCTCACGGACGATATCGACGTGCCGAAGCAGCGATCGGAAACAGAAATCGCGCATGGCATTCCGATCACATACGTGCCTGCGCGCAACACGATCTTTCTAGCTTATGCCCTCGCCTGGGCCGAAGTGGTCGGACCCAGCGACATTTTCCTCGGCGTAAACGCAATCGACTACAGCGGCTACCCCGATTGTCGGCCGGAATTTATCGAGGCGTTTGAGGCGCTCGCTAATCTTGCAACAAAAGCCGGGGATGAAGGCAGACGTTTCCAAATCCACACGCCGCTGATCAAATTTTCGAAAGCCGAAATCATTCGCAAAGCGATCGAGCTCGGAGTCGATCTCTCGCTAACACATAGCTGCTATGATCCGACACCCGAAGGTCTCGCCTGCGGCGAATGCGATTCCTGTCTTTTGCGGCTCAAAGGCTTCCGTGAAGCCGGATTAAAAGATCCAATTCGCTACGCCAAAAAATGAAACGCGACCTGGTCTGTCATTCTGAGCAAAGCGAAGATTCTCTGATCGTCCTCTAAATTCCGGGCGCAAAAGCAGCCAGAGATGTTTCGCTTCGCTCAACATGACAGATCCGTATGAAGAGATGCAGACGATCGAGCGGTAAAGCCATGCCAACGTTGCCCCACGCTAAGTGAAACGCCTCTTCCGCATTTTCGAGCTTTCGAAAAACGAACAGCGCGTCGTCTTGATTGTAATACTTGTTCTAATCACGATCGCATTCGTCGGATACGAACGCCGCATTCGTCGTTCGGCCGTTCAACCCGCAGCTGCTACACAAACGACACCTTCTCCGACGGCAGTGCAAACGGAAGAACATCATTAGTTCAACGGATCCCGCGAACATGGACATCAATGATTTGGTTGCTCAAATCGTCACCCTACCACGGCGATTCCACAGTCTAGAGAACATTTCGATGTTCTCTTTGCTGGAGGGTACCGGTTACTTTGGCTCTTATGATCAATCTCCGAGGCAAACATTCGAGTCGCTCTCGTCCGATGTCTGGAATGCGTTGAAGAGTGGATCCAATACTCGGAAAACAAACGAACGTTCGATGGTATGTGATGAAAATTGATGAAGGCTGCTGTGAAATCGGCCATGTAACGGCACGTGGCGACCTTCAGGAGCGCCGCAAGTACGAACACTGCACCGATGCATGCGCCGCTTCCGTTAAGCACGAGATAGAAAGCATTCGACTCGCTTAGGACAAGAGGCGGTCTCCCCACGGCAACGCCTGTTGAGCAGCATAGCCAACATTTGTATTTCAGTCTTGGCTTAGGCCGGGAATTCGTCCGTAGCCGACGAACACTGGACTGATTTTGGCGTCGCCGCTTTTGGGCGGCGGCGGCAATTTGAAATCGAAAACGCTGACGCCCCACCGTTGTTTGCCATCATATGTGCGCCCGTCGCTCGATCCGACCATGACACGCTTGTTCGTTCGTTTTTCGCGGCCTAGATAGATCATGCTATGCGTGATCGGCGGGTCGCGATCGATGTTGTAGGTGCCGCGCCAGAAAAGCAGGTCGCCGGGCTTAAGGTCATCGAATTCGAATGAATCCTCCTTGCGACTCAGGACCGCGTCGAAATCTCCCGCCTTGCGCACCCAAACATATTGCTGGCTGGAATCGCGCGGCACGTCGCCAAAACCGTTTTGCTTAAGGACGTAATAAATGAAACCGGAACAATCCATGCCGCCGTTCGCGGGATCGGCAGAACCATAAGTATAGCCCAGATTTTGTTTTGTCAGCGCGAGCCCAGCATCGAGGATTTGCCGAACTTTGGGCGGGTATGTCTCGTAGCCTTCTATTGCATCCGGCGAAAGACTCACGTTAGGCCAGCCTTTTTTTCCTGGAGTACGCTCGGAAGGCGAAGGCGTCGGCTTTTCCGCTGGACTCGTGGACGGAGTCTCTGTTGCAGAAGGAGAAACGCTTGGTTCGGGCGTGGGAGAAGCTCTTTTGCGCTTCGATTTCGTCCTCGGTGTCGGACTCGCAGATGGGGTCGGTGAAGCTTTCTTTTGTTTTGGCGAGGCCGTAGGCGATGGAGTGGGCGTCGCTTTCTTCGCTGAGCCTTTCCTGTGTTTGCGTGTTGGCACTGGTGTTGGCGTCGCAAGAATTTTTTTAGTCTTTGTGCCTAGCGATTCTTCGGCTGAAACTGCGAGATCAATTGACCCGAAGAGAATCGCAAAGATCAAAAGCCATTTCATAAACTCAAACCAGTGCACTCGAGGCTGTAGTGTCCGCTGTCCTCAGCGGACAATCCAGCGCGCACTCATTCGGACTCAAATGCGCTGAGGACAGCGCACGCTACAGCAGCCGATTAAGAGCACCCGCCTTCGCCCAAGGCTACGGCGCGGCAAGCGAGCAGGAGCAGGAGGATGAATCAGTGCGCGAGCTCCTGAAGAGTTGCTTTGTTAAGACGAATACCGGCCTCGAAATTTTCCAGAGGAAAATTTTCGTTTGGCGAATGTGCGCGGCAATCGGGCAGTGCGAGTCCCATCAGCAGCGTTTCGATTCCGAGAATTTCCCTGAATTCGGAGACGATCGGGATGCTGCCCCCTTCGCGGATGAGCGCGGCGTCGCGGTTGAAAGCTTTGCGCAATGCGCGCTGTGCCGCTTCGCCCATCGCGGAGTGCGGATCTGTGAGATACCACGGACCGCTGTGGCCGGTGGTAACTTCCATCGTCATGCCTTTGGGCAGATTCTTTTGTAAATGCGTTTTCGCGAGTTCCAGGATCTCCTCGCCTCTCTGCTCAGGAACGAGACGGAACGTCAGTTTCGCAAACGCATGGCTTGGGATCACGGTTTTTGTCCCCTGCCCTTGGTATCCGCCGCCGATTCCGTTGATCTCGGCAGTCGGCCGCGCCCAGATGCGTTCCACTGAATTATAGCCGGCCTCGCCGAAAAGCTCAGGCACACCTGTCTCCTCGCGAATCAGTTTATCACCGTCGACCGGAAGTTTGCGCCACGCTTCGCGCTCCCAGTCTTCGAGTGGTTTGACGCGATCGTAAAATCCTGCAATCGCCACGCGACCATCGCGATCGTGAAGCGTGGCGAGCAATTGGGCCAATGCGGTAATCGGGTTTGCGACGGCCCCGCCAAAAACGCCCGAGTGCAAATCCATTTTCGGACCGGTCACTTTGACCTCAAGGGCGGTGACGCCACGCAGGCCATAACTCAAGGTCGGCACACCGCGCGCGACCATCCCCGTATCGGAAACGACTGCCACGTCACACTTCAGAGCGTCGCGATTTTGACTTAGAAAAGGGCCGAGGTTCGCACTTCCGATCTCCTCTTCACCCTCGATCACCAAATGCAAATTCACCGGCAGCTCACGATGCTCCTCGATTGTTTCCTGAATTCCGAGAATATGCGAAAGGATTTGTCCCTTGTTGTCCGTTGCGCCGCGCGCGAAAACGTAGCCGTCCTTCAAAACAGGCTCGAACGGCGGCGAATCCCACAGCTCCAAGGGATCGGGCGGTTGCACGTCATAATGTCCGTAGATCAAAACTGTGCGGCGTCCGGCCTGATGTTTGTTGCGCGCCCAAACAATCGGATGCCGACGCGTTGGGACGAGCTGCGTCTCTAAGCCGATGCACGTGAGTTTTTCCACCAGCCACCGTGCGCACTCCTCCAGTTTTTGCTTGTACTGATCGTCGGTCGAGACACTCGGAAACCGCAGGAACGAATAATATTCGGCAAGATAATTGTCGCGCATGGGTGGAAAGCTTACTCAAACTTCTGGGGAGCGCACGCGGCTCACGTTCTCGTTTCGAGGCCGCTTTGCAAAACCGCTGAAAGAGAATACGAAGCGAAAAGTTCGCGATCGCGAGGACGCGATCGGTCCGAGCCGAACTAGCATTAGCACGCGAGGCGCGTGCGCTCCCAGAACTCACGCGTTCACGTGCGCAGAGCGTCCGATAGATCCGCGCACGAAATACAAGATGGACGCGAGCGCTAGCACGATTCCGGTCACCAAAAATTCGCGAAGCGTAGCGTGGGCAAGAATCCAGATGATCGCGAGGATTGCCAGAGCAGGCACAATTTTCATTCCCGGAAAATTGAACGGCTTACCATCTGAGCGCACATCCCGTTGCACCAGAAACCAGCAGGCGGCGCAGCAAAGCAGATACATCAACAACACCGCGACGTTCGAAAGCACTGCCAGCTTTTCAAACGTGCCACTGATTGACAGCGCAAAGGCCAGCGTCGCGTAAGTAATGATCGCGACGTCCGGTGATCGATAGCGCGGATGAACGTGCGCGAAAAATTGCGGCAACGCGCCATCGCGACCGAAAGCGAAGATCATACGCGGTGAACTCAGGATGTCGCTCGTCACAAATCCAAATGCAGAGATGCTCGCTCCGGCCAGAAGAATCGTGCGACCCAGGTTGCCGAGAAATTTCGCCGCCGATTCGGCTAGTGGCGCGTCAGGATATTTCGCGAGATCGGCGCCAAGCGTACCCTGCGCTACGAGCTGGATCATGAGGTAGATGATCGTCGTGACAACGAGCGCGAGATAAGCCGACCTCGGAACGGTCCGGGCCGGATTCTTCACTTCGCCGCTCGGAATCAACGCCACTTCGATTCCGACGAAGGCGAAAATCAACAGGATAACGGCATCGCCTAACGACTTGCTGCTCGGCCAACCGCTCCATGCAAGATTCGGCGGGTGAATAAAAAATATCCCCGCGCAAACAAACAGTAACAGGGGCAGAAGTTTTGCCACTGTGATCACCGTTACCGCACCGGCGCCCTGGCGCACACCGCGGATGTTGATCAACACGAGCGAACCGTATACGGCGAGCATGACAATGATCCGCATCACGGGACTGCCGAGAAACGGGACCACTAGTGCCACTGAGTTTGCTAACACGTTCACAACGCCGGCAACCGCGCCAAGTGCAGTTAGAAAGTAAAGCATACCAGCCAGGAAGCCGACATAACGACCAAACGCGACTTCCACATACGCGTATAGGCCACCAGTTAATGACACGCGGCTGCCGGCAATTGCAAAACAGGTGACGAACAAGACCATCGCAATCGCACAACAAATAAATGCAAGTGGTGCGGCCGGTCCTAATCCTCTTGCAACTGTCGCCGGGATCACGAAAATTCCGGCACCGATTGTCGAGCTGACGATGTTAGCGGTGAGAGCTGGAACTCCAATGCCGCGAACCAACTGATGATCGACGCGCTCTGCTTGTTGGATCGACGCCGTCGATTCACCGGCCATTGGCGCATCCTGAGTGATTCAGTTGTGCAACGCAAGAGTGCGGCTAAGGTTCCCGATTGAGGGTCAGTGTTTCGAATGGCGGGTAATCGTAGCATGGCATGCGCTGAGGGACGCCTCTCCCTGGCGAGGGAGAGGAGGAAGGTGAGGGTCAATTCCAAGGTGCCGTTAATTGTCCCAACCCCTCACCTTTATCCTCTCCCTCGCCAGGGGAAAGGCGACAGAGCCCGCAAGAGTTCGCGCGATTCCGATCTTATGCGGCGGGCCGAAGGCCCCAACATCCTGTGGCCGCAGGATTCCAGGACCCCTTTAATTGTGTTTTTTGCTTGTAACTCCTGAAACGTTGCTGTATTGAGGCTGCCGAGGCCCGAGGTTTGGCCCAAAATGCATTTACAATCGCTCGAGCTACTCGGCTTCAAGTCGTTTGTCGACAAAACGATTTTTAACTTTCACGACGGCACTACGGCTATCGTCGGGCCCAACGGCTGTGGAAAATCCAATGTCCTTGACGCCGTCCGCTGGGCTCTTGGCGAGCAATCCGCGAAGTCGCTCAGGGGCGACGAAATGGCGGATGTCATCTTTAACGGCGCAGAAACACGCAAGCCCGTAGGGTTCGCGGAGGTATCACTCACATTCACCAATTGCGCTGAAGAGCTCGGAATCGAGTGGTACGAAGTGCGCGTCACGCGCCGCGTGTATCGGGACGGCAACTCCGAGTACCTGCTAAACAAAACGCTCTGCCGTCTCCGTGATATTCAAAATCTCTTTGCCGACACTGGTATCGCGCGAGCTGCTTACTCGATGATGGAACAGGGCAAGATCGATATGATTCTAAGTTCGCGTCCGGAAGATCGGCGCGCGATTTTCGAGGAGGCGGCCGGAATCACAAAATACAAGGCGCAAAAGCGCGAAGCACTCCGCAAGCTGGAGGCCACTGAGGCAAACCTCCTGCGTATTGGCGACATTATCAAAGAGGTAAAGCGTCAAATCGGCTCGTTGCAGCGACAAGCAGGGAAAGCGCGCCGCTATCAGGCACTGCATGGTGACCTGCGCGTGCTCGAAACACATCACGCGCGCAAGCAGTTGGATTCGCTGGAAGGCGAATTGGCCACTTGCCGCAAGGAAATCGAGCGTCTCAGCGCAAGCGAAGGAGCGGCGCGCGCGAAGATCGACAGCAGCGAAAATGCCCTCGCCGAACAGCGTCGAGACCTGGACAAGCTCGACATTGACATCGCCGATTCCCGCGCGGCAGTGCAGCAACTGGAGAGCGACATCGCCGCCCACCGGAGCCGCATTGAATTCAATCGGCAGCGCGCGGAGGAGCTGTCCGAGCTTGTGGAACGCGCGCGGCGCGACATAACCGACGCCGGAAAGAAGCGCAAGCAGCACGCCGCTGAGATCGAGCAAACCAACAATTCGATCGCGCAAATCGAAGGCAACTTGAAAGAAAAAGAAGCTGAGCTGACTCAGCTTGGAACTTTGGCTGCCAACATTCAGAAAAACCGGACAGAGCGCGGCACGCGCCTGCAGGAGTTGCAACTCGCTCTTTCCAAATCCGAAAGCCGAACCGCGGCGCTCGAGGAAGAGCTTTCCGGAACGCGAGCGCGCCGTGAATTGACCCGCGCACAAATCAAACAGCTCGCCAGGCAGATTGAAACATTAGCCGAAGCGCGACAGAAGCTCGTTGAGCAAATCGCTGTCTCACTCAAAATGAGTCGGCGCAAAGCAATCGACGTCGACGCAACCCTACGCGAGAGAGAGAAACTTCTCAGCGACGGCGAACAGAATCTTGCGGCGCTTGAGCGCGCTCTGGCCGAGAAGCAGTCGCGCCTGGAGATTTTGTGCCAGCTCAATGAAGAAGGCGAAGGACTAGCCGAAGGCTCGCGGGCGGTGATGAAAGGAATTGGTGATTTGAGCCGCTTCCGCGAGGCCATCACCGGCTCATTGGTCGCGCAACTCGATGTCGATTCGAAATTTATTCCGGCGATCGAAGCGGCGCTGGGCCGAAATCTGCACGCCCTCGTTTTAAAGGATGCGGACGCGGCTTGCGAAATTATCGCGCAGCTCAAGAAGCAAGAGCTCGGTCAGGCTGCTCTGGTTATCCGGCAGTCAACCGGACCTGCGCAGCGGTCGGAGCGAAAAGTTCTGCCCACTGATGCGCTTGCCTGGGCCACCGACAAACTGACTGCGCCGCCATCGCTCGAGCCGCTAGTCAGCCAGTTACTCGGCAACGTTGCCATCTTTTCCGATTTGCAACACGCGCTCGAATGCAAAAAGCGCGAGCCCGCCGTGGCGGTGGCCACGCTAGGCGGCGAATTTATCTCCACAGAAGGGATCGTCTTTGGCGGCAGCAGCGAAGTGCGCGCGGCCTCTTTTTTGGAGCGCAAAGCGCAAATCGCCGAGCTTACGAAGGAGCAGAGCGCGCTCCGCAGGGAGCGCGATTCGCTTTCCGCTAAACGCGACGAAGCGAAAACCGCGCTCGAAACCGCTTCGCAGCTCCGCCGCG
>Ga0222622_10000086_pt1 | contig 31342 bp, 25 predicted proteins | sample PLM2_5_b1metaG_FD_177335 | JGI IMG/M metagenome (GOLD analysis project Ga0222622, IMG submission 177335) | Groundwater sediment microbial communities from an aquifer in East River, Colorado, USA - PLM2_5_b1 | ecosystem: Environmental > Terrestrial > Soil > Riparian zone | place: USA: East...
TTGATGGCGCGTTATTACGAATTACTACTTGGTCGTTCGGTACCACCTGGCACAAATCCGTTCGACGCCAAGAAGCAACTCGCTTTCGAGATCGTGCAGACTTACCACTCCGCCAACGCTGCCAAAAAAACGCTCGACGAATGGAACGCGCGCTTTAGCGAGAAACGTTTGTCGGACGCCGAGCTGCCGTACCTACGTCCTGATAACTATTCGAATTTCGTAGATCTCGTTGGCCACGCATTCCAGAACGCCTTCGGAATCAATAAATCTCGAACACAGGTCCGCCGCTTGATCGAGCAGGGTAGCGTTCAACTTGACGGCAACAAAATCACCGATCCGAACGCAACAATCCCACTTCGCGCCGGCCAGGTCCTCCGCCTGGACAAGACCCACGCGGTGCGATTCAAGTAAAGACAAAGAACGCGAGGTTTTGAGCCTCGCGTTCTTAAAAAAGAGATGGTTGCCTCGTCAGGCCGTGGCCGTTTGGAGTACGGGCATAACGCGCGCCTGATCCAGATAGCTCACCGCGACGCCCTCGAAATGCGCACGGATGCTGCGCAATTCCGCAGTCACGAAGCTGTCCACAAAATGCAGACGCCGGTCGAGCCACGCGAACAATTTGTTCTTGATCTCGTAGTGAACCGCGAGCGTGACCTCCGTGCAGTTTGGACGAACCTGAGCGAAATCAACAATGCCCATAAGGGCAATGTTACCGCCCGCAGATTCGAACGCATATTGGTCGGGCGAGTCGCTCTCGACCGACAAAAGGACCGTATGGGCCTCAAACCCGAACGGACCGCGAAAGCTGAAATCGACAGTTTTAGATGATGTCACAGTCGCGCGTGTGACCATCAGAAACTGCCGCCGGTATGATTGGATGCTGGCCAGACGCGCTTTGCACTCCGGCAACGGCTGGCTCATGTGTAAGGTTTTTTGTAAGAGCATAGTAGTAATGGTTTTCGAAGCTTAATATGAGCAATAGCGATGCCAGCCTCCTGTGCAAAGCGAACCCGAGCCAATTCCACCCGAATTGTGTTCATTTTCTTTACAATCCTGTATCAGCTCAACACGCTATTCTTCGGCTATCGAATCGAGCATAAGTCGCCAGTCCATAGGGAGTTCTGTCAGGTTTTCTCCTAGTCCAGCAAGCAATGGAACATTGAGAACACGCTTGAGAATATCGGCATTCGTCAGGGACGCGATGTCGTTTGCCAGCTCAGTGCTGTTCAATACAAGACCCAAGCACCGGAGCTGGTGCGCCGTAACGCTTCGCACCGTAAGGGCCGCGTGATTAAGACAGCCCAGCCGGTTCTGTGCAACCACAAGAACCGGCAGCTTCATTGCCGCGGCTAAATCGCTGACGAAGTAATCTGAGCGAATCGGCACGAGCCAACCGCCTGTTCCCTCCACGATGACGTGTTGAACGCGCTCTTGCAGAGCGTGAAAGGCAGAGAGGATCTGTTCGATATCGATGGTTACTTTCTCCCTGACAGTGCCGACGATAGGAGCGGCCGGTGTTTTTAACCAAACTGGATTCACCTCATCGATCGCCACGCAATCACTGCCGGCTGCCAGAAGCGCCTCGGCATCGCGACGATCTCCACAACAAATCGGTTTCATTCCGGCGCAGCGAATGCCCGATGCGCGCAACAGATGCAAAAGCCGTGCGGCGATATGGGTCTTTCCCACACCGGTGTCCGTCCCGGTAATGAAGAGACTCACGCGACTTGTGCTACGCGCTCGGATGCGTTTGGCGAACGACTGGCAAGAATCGTCTCCATCATCGACTGAAAAATCTTCGCGCCATCTGCGCTCCCGAGCCTCGAGTCGGAGGCGCGATCAGGGTGAGGCATCAGACCGAAGACATTTCGCTCGCGATTGCAGATGCCGGCGATGTTTTCGATCGAGCCATTGGGATTTGCCTCTGCGACGGTCAGACCTTGACTGTCCGCATAGCGTAAAATCACCCGTTCGTTGGCGTTTAGCTCGCGCAACGTTTCCGCGTCGGCGAAGAAGCAGCCTTCCCCGTGCGCTACCGGCAGGCGGAGAAGCGTCCCTTTTGGGCAGCCGTGGGTGAACGGCGAATCGTCCACTTCCACTCTGGTGATAACCATGTCGCACACGAAGCGCAGAGAACGATTGCGGACCAGTGCCCCTGGCAGCAGACCGGCCTCGCACAAAACTTGAAACCCGTTGCATGTGCCGAGCACAAGTTTGCCCGCGCGCGCCTCATCGATCACTGTTTTCATCACCGGCGAAAAGCGGGCAATAGCTCCGCAACGAAGATAATCGCCATAGGCAAACCCTCCCGGCAGCACGATCGCGTCGAAACCATCGAGCGACGTTTCCTTGTGCCAGACGTACTCGGCACGCAATCCATCCACGGCGTTGATGCCCGCGACACAATCCTGATCGCAGTTCGACCCGGGAAATTGGATGACAGCGAATTTCATGTTGATCTAATGCGCGGCCGCGGCGGACCGCTGCTCAGCGTGATAATCGTTCACTACCAGGCAGGCATGAATGACTCCTGGGATCCAGCCGAGTAACGTCAAAATCAGGCTGAGAAAGAAACTGGCAATACGGCCGGTCATGAGCACAGCCAGCGGAGGAAAAACAATGCAGAAAAAATATCGCAGCGCTTTCACTTATTCTTTTTCGCCTTTTTCTTCCCTGGTTCGACGTTGGGCGCCTGCCGCGCCGTAGCCTTGCGAAGGCGGGTTAGGCGTTGGGCGTTGGACGTTTTCTTATTATTTCCGCGGTCTGTGTTCTGCAGCTCGTAATCTTCGATCACCGGATTTGACAACAGATCGCGGCAAAGACGATGCAAGCGCGATTCAAAATCTCCGTCTTGACCATCGATATCGATCTCCATGTATTTGCCGATCCTGACGCTGCGCACCTCTGGCATTCCCAAGTGCCGCATCGCATCGCGGACTGCGTTGCCTTGCGGGTCCAGCACCGCTGCTTTTGGCATCACAATCACTTTTGCCTTCATCATTCCACGATATTTGCAGGCGAGCACCGGACAAGCGTAATCCCTAAGAAACTCGGTTTCTAATGAAGACAATTATTTCAAAATCACAACCTCGAGCGCTCCATCGCGACGGAGCACGTTCACTCCTACGTCGCCTTCATCGTGTCGGGTGAGCAGAAGATCAACTCGCGCATCTCCTACTTTCAGATCACGAATGCTCACTTTAGGAAGGAAAGCCGGCAAAACTGGCTTTGAAAAGACCAGCGTTTGTTCGGGAGCGGACACGCTCAAGCCGAGACAAGCTTCAACCAAAAGAAAGACCGCACCCGCAGCCCAAGCCTGCGGAGCACAAGCTACCGGATAAAGGGTTGGGGATTCACCAGCGCGCCTGGGGAAGCCGCAAAATAGCTCCGGCAGACGATGCAGATCGAAGAAAAGACTGGCGTCGAGCAATCCTGCGAGGACCATCGCGGCCGACTCCTTGAATCCGTATCTGCCGAACCCTGCTGCGATTAAAGCGTTATCGTGCGGCCAGACCGATCCATTGTGATAGGACATCGGATTGTAGCGCGCCTCGCTGCTAGCCACCGTACGGATGCCCCAACCGGAGAACGACGTTTCTTCTGTAAGCGTTGTCGCAACGCGGCGCGCGTGCTCCTGTGTCGCAATACCGGCGAAAAGACAATGCCCCGCGTTCGATGTTCGCACCCGGCAAGGCTGCTTGCGTCCATCCAACGCAATGGCGTAAGTACTAAGATCGTCGCACCAAAACGCTTGCTCGAAGCCACGACGGAGTGTTTGTGCTTGTTGTGACAGCTCGCGCGCCCGCGCAGCGTTTCCAAGCATCTTGGCAAGCTCGCTAGCCGCAGTCTTGGCGGCGTATACATACCCTTGAACCTCGCAAAGCGCGATCGGTCCTTCGGCAAACGTGCCGTCCCTGTGGAAAACCGCGTCGTGAGAATCCTTCCAGCCCTGATGAATTAAACCGTGTTTCGCTTTGCGAGCATATTCTACGAAACCGTCGCCATCTGAATCGCCATAACGATCGATCCACTCAAGCGCGCGCTCGATATTTGGCCAAATTGACTCCACGAATGCGCGGTCGCTGGTGCGCTTGTGGTAAGCGCCGGCGAGCATAATAAAGAGGGGCGTCGCATCGATGCTGCCGTAGTAGCGTTTAAACGGGACCTCTCCCAACGTGGCCATTTCATCGGCGCGCGTCTCGTGCAGCACCTTGCCGGGCTCCGCATCCTGCTCCGGACTGTGCGCGTCGGCCTGGGTAGCTGCCAGGTACGCCAGAACGCCACGCGCGATAGAAGGATCAAACCACAGACATTGGAGCGCGGTTATGATTCCGTCTCGCCCGAATACGGTGCTAAACCACGGCACACCAGCATAAGGATACGGGCCATACGGCGTTTCCGTTCGCATCATGTGGAGATCGGCGAGCGAACGGTTTAGCCAATCGTTGAACTGTTCGTTTCCGGTAAAAATCTGGGGCTCTCGGGCGCGCAGGCCTTCGAGGGCACTCGCCGCCTCCTCCACAACGCTTTCGTAGCAAGGCCTGATCTCCTTTCGCGAATCACCGTCTACTTCGCATGCAATTGCGCACCGGTAGCTGGCATCTTTTCCGGATTCCAGCCGGATTTGAAACGTGGCAACGGACTCGTTCAACCGGGTGGGCGGCGGATCGAAAACGATTCGCGTCCGGCGAATGCGGTTGTCTAAACCTTCGTATGCAAGCACAAGCCCGCCCTTGGTGACCTGCGTTTCCAAGCGACGTCCGCGGCGTTCTCGCTTCATGCCGCGCAGTTCGAAAATGTCGGCAAAGTCAGCATCGAATTCGATTGCGAAAGAGAAATCGACAGCTGCGCGTCCGTAGTTATGGATCCGCAGCCGCTCGTGACACGTTTTCTCCCACAGAATCTTCGAGCGAAACACGTGCACGGTTCCTCGCGGAATTACTATCTCGCTGCCGCGCCACGCATCGGGGTTCGTGGCATCCACCGCCATGACCGCGTTGTCCTCTCTGACAGTGGAACTGAGCAGCAACGGGCGATGCTTTCCTAGGTTCAAAGTTAAACGCGACAAAAAACGAGTATCCTGATAGTAAAGGCCGAGTTCACCGGTCCCGAATGTCTCGATATCACCGAATCGGTCGAACACAGCGAAGGTATCCCCTTGTTTCAATACCCGCGTGCGAACATCGACGCGGGCAGACGATGAACGAATATAAAATTCATTCCGGATGCGGATGACTTCCCTGGCCATTATGCGCACACCTCCAAAAGCTTGATTGGAGCACGTGAATTATGAATCGGCAAAAATCGCAATGAAGGATGCCACGCACAAGTTTTCCTCGTCGTCGCTGCCGCTCCCTCGATCTGCTCGCGAAAGGCTCCGTCGACGCCCTTTGCCGCCACGTGGCGACTCAGCTTTCCTTAATGACGCTGCGAGGATCTTTGTCCTGACGTAATCCCAAAAATACCGGTGCACGTAATTTCTTGTCACGCGTCCATTGATTCGCTCGCTTCCCGCGAGCTCACCCGCGGCCCATCACGGGCTTGACCGTCTATCTCGCGGCATCCCTAGCTGCTCGGTTCGGCTAAAGCCTTGTGGACGCTTCTCGCACAACTTCGGTCGGCTTTTTGTCATCTCGTAAGCCGAGGAACACGGGAGCACGTAGTTTTTTGTCTCGCGTCCACTCGGCAAATTTGATTTGAGCGATAAATTTCGGGTTTACCCAGTGCATCTTTTTCATCATTGAAGGCGTGATTCCTTGCACCCACTGTCCGTTTTGTTTTGACGGCAGATCGACAAACGGACAATCGGGACGCGCTTCTTTTTGGAGTCTCTTGTGCAATATCGATAAGGATTTGGCAGTGAAGCCCGTGCCAACTTTGCCGGCAAACCTCAGCTTGTTGTTGTCATAGTAACCAACCAGGATTGCGCCGAAATATTTGCGCGCGCCCTGCGGTGGCGTGTACCCGCCGATGACAAATTCCTGTTCGTTGACACATTTGAGCTTGATCCATGCGCCGCTTCGGCGGCCGGGTTCGTAAACCGAGTTACGCTGTTTGCCAATAAGACCTTCCAGACCGCGACGTTTCACTTCTTCGAGGAGCCGTTTGGCGTCACTATCACCGCCGATTGCGCCCGAATAGCGAATCGGATCACCCGCGCCGGCGCAGAGTCTTTCCAGGACGTTTTTCCGCGCCTCCAGCGGCAGCCCGATCAAGCTCTTGCCGTCGAGCTGGAGCAGGTCGAATGCGTAGAAATAAATGGGTGATTTTCGTCCTTCCATTTCATGGGCTTGGAGAAGCTGGAACGATGAGCGGCCCTTATCGTCGAGCGCAACTACTTCACCGTCGATCACGCATTCGCGCGCAGGCAAATTCTTTATCGCCTCGACGATGTCCGGGAAACGCGCGCTCAAATCGTTTTGATTTCGCGAGAACAATGAGATTTTTTTATCTCTTTTAACTGCGATCAGGCGAATGCCGTCAAACTTGAGTTCATAAACCCAATCATCCGTCGCAGGAGGTTTCTCAACCAGCTTCGCTTTCATTGGCTCAATGAAACGCGGCTTTGCGGATGACAAATCTGGTAGGGACGAGATTGTGGGGCGACCGCTTCGGTTGTCAGGCTTTGCGTTCGGCAGGCGATGCGCCTGCCCTACAATTGCCCGGCGCGGCCGGCCCGCCTTCGCCTTGGACGGGCTCCGCCGTGGCGAGCGGTCGCGCGCTACCAGACCGCTCGCTGCCATCGCCTGTCGAATGCGCGCCTTAAATTGCGACGTCGGATTTTGATCCGCTTGGCGATTAGACTCCCACTCGGCATCGCGCTCCTCGGCGATTTGCTTCATTGTGCGTTGTGTCTTCACCGATTGATCTTCGAGTTTTATCGAAATCGGTTTGGCGTCGGCTCCCGTTTTCAGGATGAGCCACTGATTCTTTTCATTATCGCGACCACGAATTCGTACCAACGTCCACTCGCCTTTTGCTTTTTCCCCGTCGAGAACGAGGTGAAGCTTGCCCTCGCGCAACGATTTAAGCGGCTGTTCACCGTAAACGTAATAAGTGCCGCGGTCCCAAACCATCACGGTGCCGCCGCCGTATTGTCCTTCTGGAATTACGCCCTCGAAGTCTTCGTAATCGATCGGATGATCTTCCACTTCGACGGCGAGATGTTTTTCGCCTCGCTTCCATGGAAGTCCTTTCGGCAGTGCCCACGATTTCAGCACCCCTTCCATCTCCAGTCGGAAATCGTAGTGCAAACGCCGCGCAGCGTGCTTTTGAATCACGAAACGCGACGCGCCTTTGACTTTTTTGGGTAACGGTTTTCCTGCGGGCTCAGCTGTCTTCTTGAAGTCGCGTTTCTGTTTGTATTCGGCCAGTCCCATTGCGGCAAATTAACCACGGATTAAACCAATGGCACGCAATGACTGGCGAGGCTGTAGCGTGCGCTGTCCTCAGCGCATGAGAGTTCGTCAGTGCACGCGCGGCATCCGCTGAGGACAGCGGACACTACACCTACGCTTCGTTTGGCAGTGGCTCGCCAACGAGATAGCGAACAAAGCGGCGGATTATGATATTCTCGCCTAGCTCGGCGATCTTGCCAGTGAGCAAGTCTTTGATGGTCACGTCGGGATTTTTGATGAACGCTTGTTCGAGCAAAGAAACGGTGCTGTAGAATTTCTCGAGCTTTCCTTCGACAATCTTCTCCGCAACATTATCCGGTTTACCTTTTACCTGGGCTTTGTAAATCTCGCGCTCGGCTTCGATCAGATTAGCGGGAACATCCGCGCGACTAACATAGAGCGGATGCGCTGCCGCAATATGCAGCGTGATATCTTTCACAAACTCGCGGAAATTCTCGTTTCGCGCGACGAAATCAGTTTCACAGTTCACTTCTACAAGCACGCCAACCTTGCCTTGCAAGTGAATATAGGAAGCCACGATCCCCTCCTTCGTTGCGCGTGCGGCTTTCTTGCCAGCGGTGGCAATGCCTTTGGTCCGCAAGATCGCCTCCGCTTTGGCCAGGTCACCGCCGCTCTCGACAAGAGCGCGCTTGCAATCCATAAAGCCCGCATTGGTTTTTTCGCGGAGCTGTTTCACTAATTGGGGATCGATTTCAGTTGTTGTGTTCATCAGATGTTAAACCGTTAGTTAAAGCGTTGTTCTGATGACAACGCAAGGGTCAGGCAGACACGCCAGCCATTTCGACCTGCTCGCGAACGCGCGCTTCGTTACTTGCCGAAACAATAGCATCCACAAGCTTCTGCAAAATCACGCGAATAGCGCGAATCGCATCATCATTGCCGGCAATTGGATAATCGATGATGTCGGGGTCGGCGTTAGTGTCCACAACGGCGACTACTGGAATCCCGAGGCGCCGCGCCTCATTCACGGCGTTTTGCTCGCGGAGCGTGTCGATCACCACCAAGGCATCCGGTAACTGCGACATCTCAATTATCCCCTCGAGATTGCGCCGGAGCTTCGCGGCCTCGCGATTAAGCGCAGCCAATTCCTGTTTTCCCATTTTCTTGTATTCAGGCGATTGCTCGATCTCTTCGATGTACTTCAATCGCCCAATGCTCTTGCGAATAGTAGCAAGATTAGTCAACGTGCCGCCGAGCCAACGTTGGTTCACGTAAAATTGCCCGCAAGCAACCGCCGCCTCCTTTATCGCTTCCTGCGCCTGCTTCTTGCAGCCGACAAACAGAATTTTGCCGCCGCGGCGCGCGATGTCCTGAAGAAATTCTGTAGCCCTCCGAAGCTGGAGAACGGTCTCGTCCAAATTGATGATGTAAATCTGATTGCGCTGTTCGAAGATGAAAGGCTTCATCTTCGGATTCCAACGCTTCGTCTGGTGTCCAAAATGGACGCCAGCTTCCAATAATTCAGGTACTAATTCTGTTGTATCTGCCATAAGAGAAACCCCGCGAAGGCGGGAACTTCCAGAGCGGGAGCGTGAAGATGCTACACGCCCCGCCGGTGCGCAACCGGAAATTCGAATAGGATGTCAGGCTGCCAGCCTGACTCGGCGAACGGGCTGCTAGCCCGCTCTAGACCCGCTCAGCAGGCTGGCAGCCTGCTGGCCGAGTCAGCCAAGCTGGCTGACATCCGACTCCCCAACAGCGCAATCTGACAAATCTACCGGCTCACCTCTAGCGCCCGTCTGCAGCGAACATTTGCGTGGCGCGTTCTCTTGCCGAACAAGGCACGAATCACTAACTAACGGCCGAACATCGACGCAGGCGCACGCGGGCCTTCTTCGCGCTCCGAGGCAGCAGGTCCGCCGAACCGAAATTGGAATCCTGCTATGACGAAAATTTCCGCATCGGGCGAATCCGCAGTCGCACCGAAGAGCGGCGCGACGGTAACGAAGCTGTTGCGCGTGGGATGCACGTTTAGACTCGGGCCGATGAGAAATTCGTAGTCGGCTTCATTCGAAGCAGCGGCGGTTTTGTATTCCCACAAGGCTTCGACGCCGACATTCAGCGTGCGGTCGATCAGCGCATACGTGAGCGCCTGGCTGATTTGAACTTCCCTCTCGCGTTCGCCGCCGGTTTCGTTTTCGTAGGTAAAATTGCTCGCCCAATTCCAGCGGTGGCAAAACGTGTCACCCAGGAGGAGCTTCAACTCCCACACGTCGGGGGAACGATCGTTGAAGGTCCACTCGCCGTATAACGTTGGATTAAGTGGAATCTTGCCCCAGTCCGCCAGCGCGTAGCGCAGCTCAACACTGGAGCCCTTGTAGAAGGCATCGTCATTTTCGATGTTCCAGTTTTGATAAATGTCGAGCTGGAAGCGGTAAGGCAGACCAATCTCCACTTCCTCGCGGAACGCATGCGCCACTTCGCCTTCGCTGAACTCCGGTGTCCAGTGCTGAACGAACTCCACCGTACCCGGCGGAAACACATAAACGCGGCTCGTGCCGAACGTTCGCTCCGTCGTCCACCACGGCTGGTTATAAGGGCCGACCGGCGCTTCCTGGCGGAGGACGCCTTCCGGCGCAGTTCCTGTAACTTCAACGCCCTGCACTTCCGCCTCTTGCGCATGTACGCACGTCGCAGTTTGTAGAAAGGCGATGCTGATGATCGCACTTAACGGAGCACATCCGCGTTTCATCCCGACGATGCATAACATCGCCCGAGAAAACCTGCTGCCGGACGCTTGCTAATTTTTAGCGTTCAATTGCGCGCCCTGTTCGCTCACCGGCCTGACGCTGCTCCCAAAGAGTTCTTTTGCTGCTTTTCGGAATAGCGAGACAGAATCCAGCAAAGGTCGGAAAGGCGATTGAGATAACGCAAAATCTCGGGACTAAAATCTTTTTCGTTAATGCTGAACGCAGCGATGTGCCGCTCGGCGCGGCGGCACACTGCGCGAGCAAAATCGAGAGCCGCGGAAAGTGCGGTGGCGCCGGGGATCACCCAGTCTTTCGGATAAAGTGTTTTGTCTTTCTCGAGTTCGAAAATGACCGCTGTAATACGGTCCACCATCGCTGAAGTCGTAAGTTGAAAGCCATCTTTAACGTAACGTTCCCGATCGCTTGGCGCCGTTGCCAGCTCACCCATCACAACAATCAAATCTTTTTGGGCGGCGAAGATTTCGTCCGAAATCAATTTATCGGACGAACGGGATCGGGCGAGACCGAGCGCGGCCGTCAACTCATCGACACATCCGTAAGCTTCAACCCGGGGATGGGCCTTCGAAAGGCGACGGCCATACATCAGCGAAGTTTCGCCCCCATCACCCGTTCTGGTGACAATCGACATCAGGCTAACTTCCGTCCGAAGTTTGGTCGGCGGGAGTAGCCCTGTCCAGCGAGACAATGTGAAGCGCGTCTATTTCGTGCAGACGATTCGTTTTTTCGTCCACGATTGCGACATACCCGCGACCGACCGCAATAAAGTCGGGATGCGGCACTTCGAAGCTTCGGCCATCAGTCAGATGAATTGTGAAAGGCCGAAAGTCCGGACCCAAAGGGTCCCGAACGTGTTTCATATTCAGCATAGGCGAAGGATACCCAGCGCGCGTTCAAAAAGCAAAGCGTCGAAATCGAACAGTTGAGAGTTCAACGTTGAGTGTTGAGAGTTTTCAACAGAACTCTCAGCTCTCAGCTAAAGACTACCAACTTGCCTCACCCAATCGCCGGCTGTGGCTCGGCTTCTTCCATCACGGGCGCGCCAATCGGCTCGCCTTTTTCGACGAGCTTGATCTGACGATGGTCGGGGAAGCCTGTCCCGGCAGGAATCAAATGACCCATAATCACGTTTTCCTTGAAGCCTCGCAGCTTGTCGACCTTACCGAGTGTGGCGGCTTCCGTGAGCACGCGGGTCGTATCCTGGAACGAAGCGGCAGAAATAAAGCTGTCAGTTTCAAGTGACGCCTTCGTAATGCCGAGCAACACAGGAACGGCTTCCGCTGGTTTACCGCCCTTTTCGACGACCTTTTGGTTTTCCTGTTCGAAGGCGAGTTTGTCCACCTGATCGCCCCAGAGCAAAGGCGTATCGCCTGGATCGGTAATTTTCACCTTTCGCAGCATCTGGCGCACAATGATCTCGATGTGCTTGTCATTAATTTCCACGCCCTGCAACCGGTAGACCTCTTGCACTTCATTAACCAGATGCTCCTGCAATTCCTGCGGGCCGCAGACTTCCAGAATCTCGTGCGGCACGACTGGACCTTCAGTGAGTTGCTGACCCTTCTTCACGAAATCGCCTTTAAACACGATGATGTGCTTGGTCAGCGGAATCAGATGCTCTTCCTCGGCTCCCGTGTCCGGATCTTTTAAAATCAGGCGTCGTTTGCCGCGCACAGTTCCACCCATCTCGGCTACGATGCCGTCGATCTTTGCAATTTCAGCTGCGTCCTTCGGCCGGCGGGCTTCAAATAATTCGGCCACTCGCGGCAGACCTCCTGTGATGTCCTTTGTCTTTGCAATCTTGCGCGGCGTTTTCGCGAGCAACGCGCCGGCGCGCACTTTCTGGCCTTCCTCGACAATGACGTGAGCGCCAGCCGGGATGGAATAGCTTGCAAGCACTTCCTTCTTGTCATCCGCAATGACAATCTGCGGGTGCAAGTCCTCCTTGTGCTCGATGATCACAGTGCCCATGAGCCCAGTCGCTTCATCGACGTCCCGCTTGATGGTGACACCGGCAATCATATCGCGGAATTCGATCTTTCCGCCTTTGTCCGTAAGAATTGGCACATTGTAAGGGTCCCATTGAACGAAAGTTTCGCCCTTCTTAACTGTCGCTCCGTCGCCTTTGGAGATCATGGAGCCGATGACGACGTTATAACGCTCAAGCTCGCGGCCTTCGGCGTTATGCACACCAATTGAACCGTTCTTGTTGAGAACGATCCAGCTGCCATCGAGCGCCTGCACCGTGCGCAGGTCATTAAACTGCACCGTGCCATCGTTCTTCGCCTTGATGATTGGCTGTTTAAAGGTCTGGCTGGCGGTTCCACCGATGTGGAATGTGCGCATGGTCAATTGTGTTCCGGGCTCGCCAATTGATTGCGCAGCAATGATACCTACCGCTTCGCCAAGTTTGACGAACTGCCCAGTCGCGAGGTTGCGCCCATAACACATCGCGCACACACCGCGGCCGCATTCGCACGTAAGAACAGAACGAATCTTCAAGCTCTCGACGCCAACACGCTGAAGGTCCGCGGCAATCTTCTCATCGATGTACTGGTTGGCCTTGACGATCTTCTTCTTCTTCTCAACGGGGTCGGCAATCGTTTCGCAACTGACACGCCCGATGATGCGCTGGCCAAGATCCACGATTTCCTCGTCGCCTTCGTAAATGGAACGCACCACGATGCCGTTTACAGTGCCGCAGTCTTGTTCATTGATGATCACGTCCTGTGCAGCATCCACCAGTTTGCGTGTCAGATAGCCTGAGTCAGCAGTCTTTAGCGCTGTATCGGCGAGACCTTTGCGAGCGCCGTGAGTGGAAATGAAATACTCGAGCACACTAAGTCCCTCGCGGAAATTAGACGTGATCGGGCGCTCGATGATTTCGCCTGAAGGTTTGGCCATCAAGCCGCGCATGCCTGCGAGCTGACGCACCTGCTGGCGATTTCCGCGCGCGCCGGAATCGACCATCAGATGAATGGGATTATACTCTTGCCGGTCCTGATTTTCCTCTAGCTCGCGGAACATTACGTTAGAAATCTGATCACCGGCGTGCGTCCAGATATCGATGATCTTGTTGTAACGCTCACCGTCCGTGATGATACCCTTGCGATATTGCTGTTCGACCTGGCGGACCTGCTTGTAAGCGTTCTCCAATTCGGTTGCTTTCTTCTTTGGAATGATCATGTCCGAGATTCCAATCGAAATGCCGGCGCGAGTCGCTTCGCTAAACCCGAGTTCCTTGAGTTTATCCAATGTGGCGACGGTCTCCACTGGCCCAGCGATTTGGTAACACCGCCAGATAATATCGCTAAGCTGCTTTTTGCCGGCAGCCTTGTTAAAAAATCCAAGTTGGCTCGGCCAAATCTGATTGAAAATGACTCGGCCTGGCGTCGTCTCGATGGTTTTCGCTTCAGCATTCCCGTAGATGGTCTGCTTACCAAAATCAGGGTTCTTAATCCGGATCCGGTCGTGCGCACGAACGCTGCCCTCTGCCATGGCAAATTCTACTTCGGCTGCATCCCCAAACAGCGGTAGACGCTGCCCGTCTTTACCCAGACCTCGGGGATTTTGAGTCAGGTAATAGCAGCCGAGCGTGATGTCTTGAGAAGGCGTCGTAATAGGTTTACCGCTGGAGGGAGAGAAAATGTTATTCGGAGCGAGCATAAGCATGCGCGCTTCCATTTGGGCCTCGACTGAGAGCGGCACATGCACCGCCATCTGGTCTCCGTCGAAGTCCGCATTGTAAGCGGTGCAAACCAGCGGATGAATGCGAATCGCTTCGCCCTCGATCAATTGCGGTTCAAACGCTTGAATTGACAATCGATGCAAAGTAGGCGCGCGATTGAGCAATACCGGATGGCCTTTGGTGACTTCATCAAGGATGTCCCAGACCTCAGGCGTCTGGCGCTCGATCATCTTTTTCGCGCTGCGTACCGTGTGCACGTACCCGAGATCTTTCAGCCGTCGAATAATGAACGGCTCGAAAAGCACGAGCGCCATCTTCTTCGGCAACCCGCATTGATGCAGCTTCAACTCCGGGCCGATGACAATCACGGACCGACCTGAGTAGTCGACGCGTTTGCCGAGCAGGTTCTGGCGGAACCGGCCGCCCTTACCTTTCAGCATGTCGCTCAGCGATTTCAGAGGCCGATTGCCGGCGCCGGTCACGGCGCGACCGTGTCTACCGTTATCGAACAAAGCGTCTACAGCCTCTTGGAGCATTCGCTTTTCGTTGCGAATGATGACGTCTGGTGTTTTGAGAAGGAGGAGGTTTTTGAGCCGGTTATTACGATTAATGACCCGGCGATAGAGATCGTTCAGGTCCGACGTCGCAAAACGGCCGCCTTCAAGGGGAACCAAAGGACGCAAATCCGGTGGAATCACCGGCAACACGTCGAGAATCATCCACTCAGGCCGCGCGTGCGAATTCTGGAATCCTTGTACGAGCTTGAGACGCTTGGCTAGTTTCTTGCGAATCTGCTTGCTCTTCGTGGCACCCATCGCTTTCTCAAGCTCTTTATTGAGCTTGTTAAGGTCGATCTCGGCCAGGAGTTTCCGAATTGCTTCAGCGCCCATGCCTGCAACGAAATCTTCGCCGTATTGCTCCTGCGCCTCGCGGTACTCGACTTCATTGAGCAGCTGTGTCTTCTGCAGTGGCGTCTTGCCCGGATCAATGACGATGTAATCTTCGTAATAGATAACGCGCTCGAGCTGGCGCGCGCTCATGTCGAGCATGAGCCCGATCCGCGAAGGCATGCACTTGTAAAACCAGATGTGCGAAACGGGCACCGCCAATTCGATGTGTCCCATCCGTTCGCGGCGGACGCGTGCCAGGGTGACTTCTACGCCACACCTGTCGCAGATTACTCCCTTATGTTTTATGCGCTTGTATTTTCCACACGAGCATTCCCAATCCCGCGTCGGACCAAAAATGCGTTCGCAGAAAAGGCCACCCTTCTCCGGTTTGAATGTGCGGTAATTGATCGTCTCCGGGTTCTTAACTTCCCCTTTGCTCCACGACCGCATCGTGTCGCTCGACGCAACACCGATCGCGACTTGATCAAAACCCACGGGGCGCTCTTCGCCCACTAACTCACGCCAGGAATGTTCGTTCATGATTTTCTCGAATGATTGTGATTTTAAAAATTATGCGACGCTTTCCAGAAAGCTGGGCGGCTGTCCGCCCACCTTCACGTCGAGGCCGAGGCTCTGCATTTCTTTAATCAGGACGTTGAACGATTCGGGCGTACCCGCTTCGAGCGAGTTGTCGCCTTTCACGATCGATTCGTAAATCCGGGTTCGGCCTTGCACATCGTCAGACTTAACGGTCAAAAGTTCCTGTAAAGTGTACGCGGCGCCGTACGCCTCAAGAGCCCAAACTTCCATCTCGCCGAAGCGTTGGCCCCCGTATTGTGCTTTGCCGCCAAGCGGCTGCTGAGTAACAAGCGAATACGGTCCGACTGCGCGGGCGTGAATCTTGTCGGCAACAAGGTGACCGAGCTTCATCATGTAGATGTGGCCAACCACCACTTCCTGATCGAACGGATCGCCAGTGCGTCCATCAAAAAGGCGCGCTTTACCGTTCTCTTGCACCCAGGTGAAGCCCTCCTTCTTTCTGGCATCCTTCAAGTATTCGCCAATCTGTTTCTCTTTGATTCCGTCGAACACCGGAGTCGCGACTTTGAATCCGAGCGCCTTCGCAGCAACGCCCAGGTGTGTTTCCAAAACTTGTCCCACATTCATACGGCTGGGAACCCCCAACGGATTCAGCACAATCTCAACCGGTGTCCCGTCTGCCAGGAAAGGCATGTCTTCTTCAGGCACGATTCGGGCGACGACGCCTTTGTTGCCGTGGCGTCCAGCCATCTTGTCGCCGACACTGAGCTTCCGCTTGCTGGCGATATAAACCTTAACCTGCTTGATGATTCCCGGGTCGATATCGTCTCCGCTCTCTACCCGGTCGGTCGCGCGATCGCGCTCCAGCTCAAGCTCCGCAAACTTGTGCTCGTACGAGCCAATGATTTCACGGATCCTGTTACGAATCGGACTTGGATCGATCTCGACGTGATCATGCGCCGTCGCCAGCTTGCGCAACAGCGTTTTGGTGATTTTGCGATTGGCTGGAATAATGATTTCACCGTTCTTGGCGTTTACGACGTCAAGCGGGACTTTTTCGCCGAGTAGGACATTCGAAAGCGAATCGGTCAATTGTTCAATCAGCGCCTCTTTCTTTCGCTTATGCTCTTCGCTGATAGTTTTAAGCTGTCGTCTGGTTTCCGCCGGTGTGAGCTTTTCGCGTGAAACTTCGCGACGGGACGAAACCTTTACGTCCATCACGATCCCATAGGTGCCGGAGGGAACCGTAAGCGATGTATCTTTCACGTCCGCTGCTTTCTCGCCAAAGATCGCGCGAAGCAGGCGTTCTTCCGGCGCTAATTCTGTCTCGCTCTTCGGCGTGATTTTTCCAACCAGGATATCGCCCGGCTTCACTTCCGCTCCGACGCGGACTACGCCATCCGGTCCCAGGTTGCGCAAAGCTTCTTCACTAACATTGGGAATGTCGCGCGTAATTTCCTCCGGCCCGAGCTTGGTATCGCGCGCGCCGATCTCGAATTCGTCGATATGGATGGAAGTGTAAACGTCTTCCTTCACCACCTTTTCCGAGATCATGATCGCATCTTCGAAGTTGTATCCGTTCCACGGCATGAACGCGACCAGCACATTGCGTCCCAGCGCAAGCTCCCCACGATCGGTATTCGGGCCGTCTGCGATGACCTGGCCTCGTTTCACGTGCTGGCCTTTACGCACGATGGGCTTCTGATTTACGCACGTGCCGGCGTTTGAGCGCATGAACTTGCGCAGTTCGTAAACGTAAATCCCGGCTTCCGGGTCAGTCTTAAGTTTCCTTTTGCTCTCGGGCAGGTGACCATCTTTCGTGACAACAATCTGATCCGCTGTAACTGAAGCGACCTTGCCACTCTCGGTAGACAAAACGACAGCGTGCGAGTCTCGCGCCACTTTTTCTTCCAGCCCAGTGCCTACGAGTGGCGCTTCGGAAACGACCAGCGGCACGCCCTGGCGTTGCATGTTGGATCCCATCAGCGCCCGGTTTGCGTCGTCGTGTTCAAGGAACGGAATAAGGCCTGCTGCCACCGAGACGAGCTGCTTCGGCGACACATCCATGTAATTCACTTTAGCTGGATCAACTTCAAGAAAATCGCCACGATAGCGCACAGATACTTTTTCCCCAGTGAAATGGCCACGTCCGTCAATGGGCGCATTGGCTTGCGCCACGAGGAAATTCTCTTCTCGATCAGCGGTTAGATATTCTATCTCGTCCGTCACACGGCCTTTTTCCACCTTCCGATAGGGCGTCTCGATGAAACCGAACTCGTTGATGCGGGCAAACGTGCTCATAGAGCTAATCAACCCGATGTTTGGCCCTTCCGGAGTCTCGATCGGACAAATGCGCCCGTAATGCGAAGGATGAACGTCGCGCACTTCGAATCCCGCACGCTCCCGGCTGAGGCCCCCAGGCCCAAGTGCCGACAAGCGGCGTTTGTGCGTCAATTCCGCGAGCGGATTTGTTTGATCCATGAATTGCGAGAGCTGTGAACGCCCAAAGAAATCCCGGACGACTGCGCTGAGCGCTTTTGGATTAATCAGCTTCTGCGGGGTCATCCCATCTACGTTGATGTCGAAAAGGGTCATGCGTTCTTTGACCAGACGCTCGGTGCGCGCCAGACCGACGCGGCATTGGTTCGCCAGCAATTCGCCCACGGTGCGGACACGCCGGCTGCCTAGGTGATCGATATCATCAAGCGTCCCCTCCCCGCGGCGCAAATTGATTAAATATTTGATCGCCGCGATAAAGTCCTTGTCGGTCAGAATACGTTCCGTCGGATCGATATTGATCCCAAGTTTTTGATTGATCTTGTACCGGCCGACACGGCCAAGATCGTATTTCTTCGGGTCGAAAAAGAGTCTTTTGAGTAAAGCACGGGCATTAGCGACTGTTGGGGGATCGCCCGGTCGAAGACGGCGGTAGATATCTTTGAGCGCCTCTTCCTGATCGTGCGCTGGGTCTTTTCTCAGCGCCTTCACGATTGTGTCGTCATTCGAGATGTCGATAACTTTCACCTCGGTGATCTTGAGCGCCATGATCTGGCGAACGGTTGCCAGAGTGAGCGGTTCGAAAGCTCGTGCGACCGTCACTTCGCCGTCCCGGATTTCTGCAGTCAGCACCTTCGTGGCCAGCTTCTCTTCATCGAGTTTGTCGCTCAGTTTCAGGGTCTCGATGTTGTAAAATAATTTGATGACGTCTTCATCAGAGCCATAGCCGAGCGCGCGCAGGAACGTGGTGGCAAGAAATTTGCGGCGCCGCTTGCGTCGATCGAGATAGATGTATAGAAGATCAGCGGTATCAAATTGCACCTCGATCCACGAACCTCTGTCCGGAATGATCCTGAAGCTGTAGAGCACCTTGCCATTGACGTGAACGGTTGATTCGAAAGCGATTCCGGGGGAGCGGTGCAGCTGACTCACGACCACGCGCTCCGCGCCGTTAATGACGAACGTGCCCTGAGGCGTCATGAGCGGAATTTCACCCATGTAGACCTTCTCTTCCTTCGTGCCTTTCTCTTCTCGCAATTGGAAAGTGACGTGCAATGGCGCACTATAGGTCTGGCCTTCGCGCTGCGCTTCCAGTGCCGTCAATTTCGGTTCGCCAATGTCATAGTGACTAAAATCGAGAACCGCTTTCTCGTCGTAGCTTTCGATTGGGAAAACCTCCTTGAAAACAGCCTGGAGCCCCTGATTTTTCCGTTTTGCGTAAGGGACGTCCTTTTGGAGGAAATCGACGTATGAATTGGCCTGAACCTCGATCAGATTTGGCGGTTCGATGCCTTCCTTGATGCTTCCAAAGTAAATGCGTTCCGACATAGTCACTAAGATGAAGAGCCTCGCAGCGACCACACCAAAACGCGGGCCGACGCGGGCAAGATTTTACCGGTTCAACGACGAGCGAGGGACACAAAAATGGCATCGAAACAGCGTCCTGTCAAATTGACGACCCCGTCTCGTTGCCAATAATGTGTTTTGCCTTTTAGCGCCGGGTTAAAAATACGCCTACCTAGCTTTAACCAAAACCAACTCTACTCCGAATACGGCGAGGCGCAAGTACTTTCCTACCTCGCGGCCGCTTAAAATCGGATTAATTATTTGATTTCAACTTTTGCACCAGCAGCTTCGATCTTTTTCTTGATCTCCTCTGCCTCCTGCTTCGTCACACCTTCCTTGATCGTTTTGGGCGCTCCTTCTACGAGCGCCTTCGCTTCCGCCAAACCAAGCCCCGGGACTGCGCCCCGGACCTCCTTGATCACAGCGATCTTGTTTGCGCCCATTTCTGTGAGGATCACGTCAAACGTGGTCTTCTCCTCAGCCGCTGGAGCTGCTGTTCCGCCAGGTGCGCCCGCTGAAGCGGGACCGGCCGCCATCGCCACCGGCGCGGCTGCGCTCACTCCCCATTTTTCCTCAAGCTGTTTGACCAATCCAGCAATCTCCAGCACCGAGAGGTTGCTGAGTTGCTCCACCAATTTGTCTGTATCTGCCATGTTGTATCTTTCCTCCAATTGCCGCCTCCGAAAGCCTTCGGAGAATTAAGATCGACAGCCGCCGATCCGGTCAGTTTTCGTTTTGGTTACTCGCACCGCCAAAAGCGGCGCGAAATCTTCTATGCGCTTGCCTCCGCTGGTTTACCTTCCTTTTGAGCTTTTGCATTCAATAACCGCGCCAATGCTGCGCCGGGCTCGCTCAATATACGCACTAATTTCGTGGCCGGAGATAGAAGCAATCCGAGCAACTGCGCCTGCAACACGTCGCGTGCGGGCAATTCTGCCAATGTCTCCAATTCGGCCGTGGAGAGAACCGTGCGATCAACAAAGCCAATCTTAAGGGCCGCGATTTTAAATTCGGTCGCAAACGTCTTGAAAATCTTTGCTACGGGCGCCACATCTTGCTCGCCTGTGACAACTGCCGTCTGGCCTACTAATTGATCACTAACATCGGGCAAACCGGAATCCGCCATGGCGCGCTTGAGGAAATTGTTTTTCACCACGTGCATTTCCGCGCCTGTGGGCGCCAGTCGGTTCCGCAATTCGCTGAAATCAGCGACCTTCATGTGCTGATAATCGGTCACAAGTACAAAAGGCGAGCGCTTCAATTTATCGGAGAGATCTGCAACTATGCTGGCTTTTTCGGATCGCATTTAGTTTTGACGTGATTACTTTTACCTAACTATTCAAATACGGTGCCGGATCGACGCGGACTCCTGGCGACATGGTCGCACTGACTGTCACCCCTTCAAGGTAGCGACCCTTAGCTGTCGCCGGACGAGCCCGCACAACGGCTTCGATCACTGCGGTTCCGTTTTCTATGAGCGCTTTTTCTTCAAAGGAAAATTTTCCGACTGGGACCGCAACGTTGCCATTCTTGTCGAGCTTGAATTCTACGCGGCCCGCCTTCACCTCCTGCACAGCTTTCGCAGTGTCATCGGTCACGGTCCCGGTCCTTGGATTAGGCATTAACCCACGAGGCCCCAAGACCTTGCCCAGCTTACGCACTTCAGCCATCGCCGCAGGCGTAGCGATCGCCACATCAAAATCCTGAAAGCCTTCCTGGCACTTCTGAATCAGATCTTTCATCCCCACAAATTCGGCTCCGGCTTCTTTGGCTGCCTTTGCCGCCTCCCCTTCGGCGAAAACAAGTACGCGCACCTGTTTTCCACTCCCATGCGGAAGGGGGCAGGTCCCGCGCACCATTTGATCAGATTGCTTGGGATCCACGCCGAGTCGGAATGAAACCGTCACCGTCTGATCAAACTTTGTCGGCGGAAACTTCTTCAGCGTCGAGACGGCATCGTCAAGACTGTAAGTCTTACTTCGATCGACCTGCTCAGCGGCCGCGCGATAACGTTTGCTTCGATTCGTTTGCATTTCTTATGCAGTTCAAATGCCCAGTCACTTGGCATGGCAACGAGGCTCCTGCTTAAAACCGCCCACCTCAATCCACGAACGGAGCACGGAAGCTAGCGGCTATCTTCGCCTTGTCAAAGCTTTATGCCAATAAATGCCACGGGCGCATCAATCGCCCGGCGCTGCGATGTCTGGCATTGTCGATTCGGAGACTCCTTCCACGGTCGGCGCGCCCCGTCGGATAATTTTGCCCTCTTTCATCACGAACAAAACGCGCTCGGTTGCGGTAATGTCGGAAGTCGGGTCGCCCGGCATGGCAATGACATCGGCCAGTTTGCCTTTTTCCAGCGTGCCGACCTTTTGACCGATTCCCAAAAGCTCGGCGTCGTTTGCGGTCGCGGATCTCAATGCATCGACTGGTATCATTCCGAGATCGACCATTAGTTTGAATTCCTTTGCGTTCTGACCATGCGGAAAAACAGCGGCATCTGTGCCGAAAGAAATTTTTACGCCCAATTTCAGTGCGTTGCGAAACATCTCCGAGCGCGCCGCTGCTGCTGATTTGGCTTTGGCCTGTAGTGCCTGCGGGTAATTATCGATTTTATTCATAATCCATTCCGTCGCCATGAGTGTGGGCGTAAGAAATGTTCCCTTCTTTTTCATCATCGTGAGAGTTTCCGGTTTCATAAAAGAACCGTGCTCGATCGAATCGACGCCTGCCTCAATCGCATCGTGCGCCGCCTGGTCGCCGTGACAATGCACAGCCACTTTCTTGCGTAAGCGATGCGATTCATCGACCAGCGCCGCCATTTCAGCCGGCGTCAACTGCGGAGTGTCCACTTCGTCGGCGAGTGAAAGGACACCGCCAGAAACTGCGGCCTTGATGACATCCGCCCCATTCTTCACCTCAAACCGCACCGCCTTTCGAATTTCATCAGGGCCATCCGCAATGCCATCTGTGTAGTCCGGCTCGCGTCCAAAAAGAAAATCGCGAAACCCGCTCGTGGGATCAAAATGTCCGCCAGTGGCACCGATGCCTTTCGTCGCGACGAGCATTCGCGGGCCGACCACTACCCCTTTGTTGATCGAATTGCGTAACGCCACATCGACAAATTCGTGGCTGCCGACAAAACGGCTGCCCAAGTCGCGTACGGTTGTGAATCCGGCTTCAACAGTCGCGCGCGCGAAGGCGGTCGCACGGATCGCCTGCTCGGAAACGTTCAAATCGACTTCTTGCAGTCGGCGCTCGTTGTAATTACCCGAAAAATCGGCAGTCAGATGCGTGTGCGCATCCATGAAACCAGGCGAAAGCGTCGCGTCGCCGAGGTCGACAACCTGCGCCCCGCTTGGGATCGGCAAATTGCTTCCCGCATCGACAATTTTGTCGCCCTGCACGATAACGACGGCGTTTTGCACGAGCGCGTTCGATTTGCCGTCGAACATCCGCGCGGCTTTGAGCACGACTGATTGATCGGCCGCGAGCGCCGACACACCGAAACACAGCAAAATTAAGCAAATACGGGACGTGATTTTCATCCCGCTCGTTTAGAAGCGATACGCTACGCTGGCAAGAAATGAATATGCAAACGCGCCACACCCATTCCCCATACAGTGCTAAGGCTTGTGCAGTTTCGCTTCGCTTTGTGCAAGCCCTTCTCGCGCCGCGGCGAGCCCCGGGTTGAGTGCAAGCGCCTCCTTGAATGCAACGATGGCGCGCTCGTGCTGATTGAACAAAGCCAGGTAACGTCCGCGATTGACCCGCATGCTGGTATACGTCGACAACACCTTGAGGTTAATCACGTCATCTTTCTCAAATCGCACCGTCCCATCAGCCAGACCGCGGGTCTGGAGGTGCGGGTCTGGCGAGTCGTGAAAACTCTGGTCGCTCGCGAGGTAAAAAACGAGACCTTCCGGAATAAGTTGATAGGTTTGAGGGATCCATTGGGTCAGATAACCGTTCATTTGGTTAGAGACCAGCAGGTCATTCGTTATGTAAACTGGCGCGAAGCTGATTTCGTTCGTCACGATTGACCGAACCATCTCCAAAAAAGCCACGCTAATCTTTTGAGTGAGCGGCTGGCTTCGGGCGAACGCCCCGGGATCGCCCTCCCATTCTTTGAGGTCCTCAACATATGCATCAATCTTGTCGCGCGACCGCTCGACCAAACCGGGATGAGCGCGTTTGAGATAATCGAAGTACCACGAGCGGCGCAGCAGATTGATATCGACAACTTTGACGTCGGTCCGGCGTTGTTCCACCTCCTGTTCATAAAACATTGGGGCGGCGACCTGCCAATCTTGTGTAAGTAACAGCCCGTTTGGCTCGATCGTGCTGAACAGATTTTCGGCGTAATCGTGCGCGATAAAATAGTGCCTGCGATTGTTGAACGGCCAACTCGCCGCGAACGCTGTTGCAGATGTGAGGACAACAGCAATGCCAGCAATCCAATACGTTTTTTGTAACGCCATTGCCTTGGACGCGTTCAGCTGAATCAACCAACGGATACCAAACCCGGCGGCAATCGCGACCGAAATGAACGTAGGTAAATAATAGGCGTCTTTGTCCTCCGCAATTTCGTAGCTGAGGGCGTAAGCCAAATCGGCCATGACGATAAACAACAGAAACCAAAAACTTGTGCGGTCCTGCCTGAAAGCGCTACGTAACCCGGCAAAGGCCAAAACAAGGGACAAAGGAAGCCACGCAGGTCCGAATTCGCGCAGGAGCATTCGGCAAAATTCAACAAACTGCGTTCCCATCATCGATGGGCTGAAGGAGAGGAACACGCGGTATTGGCGGCCGGTTACATGCCACCAAATTTCCTGCAGCGAACGCGGATTGCCCCAGTTGATGACGGGTGAACGCGACGCCGCAAACGGCAAATAGGCATAAACGGCGACCAGGCCGCCGATCGAAATCAATGCGGCATACAGCAACCGGCGGCTGATAAAAAATTTCAGCCCCTCGGTCCGGTAAACAAGAATGGCCAGGGCCGGGAGAATCAACCCCACGGTCACGTGGTGAACTCCCAGAGCCAAGCCAAATACGAGAGCGGCGGCATAAAGCCAACTGTCGTGGATCGTAATCGGTGAGCTGATATTCGTTTGATCTGCAACGATGCACCGCCGCCACCGAAGCATCAGAAAGAAAACTGTGAGGATCAGCAGCGTGTTGAGAGTATAAACCTCGGCGATGGTCGCATACGACCAAAGCGTGCGTGAAAATGCCATCAGCAGCCCTGCGCCAACCGAAGGCGCGAAAATCAAAGCGGGGTCGACCACGGAATCCGCGGTCCTTGTCTTCTTCCGCGCACCTCGCTCCTTTGTCTTCGGGAGATACGAAGCCGTGATCATTAACTCCGCCACCACCAGAGTGAGCATTGCGGAAGCGAGCGCTGCGAAAAGAGCGGACGAAAAATTGATTCGCAACGCAACGTTTCCCAACGGCACCAGCGATGCAAGATGGGCAAGCATGACCCAAAGAGGAACGCCCGGCGGATGCGCGACACCGAGCCCGTGAGCGACCACTATTAATTCGCCGCTGTCGGTCGGAGTGACTGTGGGCGCCAGCGTGCAGCAATAAAGGAGAAGCGCGACGAGAAATACTGCACTAGTGCAGAACAGCTCTGTTCGGAACCATGGGATTGTCTCTTCGTTCCGGTCGCGGGCAGCTTTTGACGCCGTTCTCGGAGCCATCGCTTTTTGCAATTGCACATTGCTCGAGAATCGGCGGGCCATTTATCTATCGTGTCGTAAACACGCTTTCCTGCAAATCATGAAAGCGATGCGAGGACGCATCGCAGTCCAAAAGCGCTCCGTGCGAAATTCACCCGACGCCCGGTTAGGTTTCGCGAAAGCTCGCCACGGGACGAGTCCGTCCGACGGCGGACTTTAGGAGTGCGCGCGCGTCTTTGCCTCGCTTTTGGGTGCTCAAAGAACGCTTGTTTCCGCCGGGCGCTTCGCTTCAATCCTCGCATGACAGAATCATTGCGCGGCATTCGTGCCGCTTCCTTACATCTCCTCGTTGCTCTGACGATTGGGATCTGTGGAATGCTGCAAGCGCAGTCTCCAACGCCAGCGCCATCGCCATCGAAACCTCCCGCAGATTACGATCTTCGATGGGGCGTTAAGATCCCGATGCGCGACAACGTTGAACTCAACGCAACGCTGTATTTGCCGAAAGCTTCTGATGGCTCGCCACAGAAGACGCCGGTGATCTTCACGTTGACGCCTTACATTTCTGACACTTACCACGCTCGCGCCGCATATTTTGCATCGCACGGGTACGCGTTCGCGCTCGTAGATGTCCGCGGTCGCGGAAATTCCGGCGGCGACTTCGAGCCATTTGCAAATGAACCGTTCGATGGTCACGACGTCGTCGAGTGGCTTGCAAAGCAGCCTTTCTGCGACGGTAAAGTCGCGATGTGGGGTGGGTCTTACGCGGGATTCGATCAATGGGCCACCGCGAAAGAATTTCCGCCACATCTTGCGACGATTGTTCCCGCGGCAGCCGCGCATCCAGGCCTCGATTATCCATCCTACAACAACATCGGCATGACTTACGACGTGCAATGGTTCACGTTCACCAGTGGCCGGGCAGCACAGGACAATCTGTTCGCTGATTCCAAATTCTGGCGCACGAAATTTTTGGACGCTTACAAAAAGCACGTCGTTTTCAAAGACCTCGACTCGTTTATCGGCAACCCGTCTAAAAATTTCCAGCGCATCCTCAAACATCCCATGGTCGACGCGTACTACGACGCAATGCTTCCGACGCGCGACCAGTTTCAAAAGCTGGGGCTGCCGATCCTGACAATCACGGGTCAGTACGACGGCGATGAGCTGGGCGCTCTCACCTTTTACCGCGACCACACGGCGAAGGCATCGCCGGAAGCGCGGGCGAAACATTTTCTGGTCATCGGTCCGTGGGACCATGCCGGCACGCGTACGCCGACCGATGAGGTCGCCGGAGTAAAATTTGGCCGGGCTGCGATTGTCGACCTTAACGATCTGCATCGCCAATGGTATGACTGGACAATGAAGGCCGGCCCGAAGTCGCCATTTCTCAGGAGCCAGGTCGCATATTATCTGCTCGCCCCAGGCAACTCCGGCGTGAACGGCGAATGGAAATATGCCGACGATTTCGCCGCATTAGTCGCCAATCCGAAAACATTTTATCTCACGTCAAAGGACGGCAATGCCAACGGCGTATTTCGCTCGGGCGCGCTTACTGAAATGCAGCCGACCGACGGTACTGATAAATTCACATACGACCCACTGGACACACATCGCGGCGAATTTGTTGAAGGAGTGGACCCAAAAGAGAAAACCGCCGCGATCGATCAGACGTTTGCGCTGAGCATCGGCAGTGACGGCTTAGTGTATCATACCGACCCCTTGCCAAACGAGACGCCATTGATTGGTTGTCCCGCAGTCGCGCTGTGGCTCTCCATTGACACCCCAGATGTCGATCTTGAGTGCGATCTTTACGAAGTCCAGCCGGACGGAACAACCATCGCGTTGTGGAGCACCCTGGGCCGGCTGCGCTATCGCGAGTCGCTGCGCGAAGCCAAGTTCGTTAAGCCGGGCGAGATTTTGAAATGCGATTTCAACCCAGGATTGTTCGTCGCGCGCCGACTGATGAAGGGCAGCCGCCTGCGCTTGATTGTCACCGCCGTCAATTCAATCTCTTGGCAAAAAAATTATTGTTCCGGCGGAGTTGTGGCCGATGAAACGGCGAAGGACGCGCGCACGTGTCACGTGCAGGTTTATCATGACGCTGCGCACCCCAGCACAATCCAACTCCCTCTTCGCTGATGCGCTCGACCCTTCGAATATTGGCTGTCGCCGGAGTATTTTCGCTCCTTTTGATGATCGCGCGGGGCGATTCGGAAATCGTAATCGCCATTCGTTATCTGCAAGCGGAGGGAATCAGTCACTCCCATCTGTATCTGTATCGAGAGGATGGAAAACTGTTGCGCCAGTTGACGAATGACAACTCTGGCCAGGACGTCGCACCGATTTTCGATTCGAGCGGCGAAACGATTCTATTCACGCGGGAAAAACCGCACAAAATCATCGAATATTGGATGATCAAACCGCGCGGCGAAGGCCTGAAAAAGCTTGATGTCGCGCCGTCGTGGTACGTCGACAGTAAGACGTCTCCGTATTTCACAAACGTCGAGGCGGAAGCGGCAAATTCACCTCCGCCCAGTGGTTCGCCCGAATCCAGCGAGTCCCCTAACGAATCGCCGAGGCCGACGCCAACCTATAAATCTCCCGGTGGTGCGTTTGAGCTTGTGTTGCGTGAAGATCCAAACGATGAGGCCGATCAGGTCGATATGCCCGGTCACGGCGCGCATTATTTATTGCGCGACCTGAAATCCGGAACCGAGACACCGTTTATCGATCTTCCGGGATTTGAAGGGGCGTTTGGAATTTTGCACGAGAACCAGACTCCGGAACGCTGTTTTCTGTTTGATGGCGCACTGCGTCTCGCGTTCTTTGATCTGCATCTCAACAGCAGCGATGGAACAACAGTCTTTGCGCTCGATCTTGTGCGAAAGCGCTTCGTGCGGCTTTCGCCAAATTGGGCAACGCCGTTTCCGTTGCCCGGCGAGAGCGCGTTTCTCACGTTCACGGAAAATCGTTACGTCCCGATTCCCGGGAGCAAGAAGACGGCGAACTGCTGGTACATTGAGCATTGGGACGAAATGTTGAACCACATTCGGTACGCTCGCGAAAATACAGCCGCGATTTGCTACGGATTCTCGATGTACCGTCGGGGTAAAAATCCCGCTGTGATTACGCTTCGGCGCACATCGGACAGCGAAGAATGAAAATGCGCGTTGCCTTGCTCGCGTTGATCGCGCTTTGTGTCGCGAACATTGCCGCCGCTGAATCACTCGAGAAGCTAACAGACGACTTCTGGACATGGCGCACGAAATACGCGCCGTTCACCGGTGACGATGTCAATCGATTGGAACGGCCAGGGGGAATACGCGATTGGTCGCGAGCGAGCATTGATCAACGGCGAAATGATCTGAAACAATTCGAAACGCGGTGGAAGAACATTGATCCGAGCAGCTGGCCAGTTTCGCAGCAAGTCGATTACAAGTTAATCGGCTCCGCATTGTCGCGGGTGCGTTGGGAGCTCGACAAGAACCCGCGCTGGAAACGCGATCCGAATTTCTACATCGAGCAGACGCTCACCGCGCTGGCCGAAGCGCTCACTATTCCGGCACCATATGATGAGGCGCGGAGCCGCGAGATTCTCACACGCATCGAAAACATTCCGTCTATCGTGCAGCAAGGCTCGCAAAACCTGGAGAATCCGCCGGCACCGTTCGCGAGCGTCGCGATCCAGAACCTCGACGGGATCCGCGAGCGTCTCCGCAAAATGGCAACTTCGCTGGCGGCATCCACGGCTCTAAAGCCGGAAGAATTAAACAGCGCTTCCGAGCGCGCGGCCGATGCACTTGAGAAATTTCAGCAGCAGCTCAAAGAGAAGCTGCCGAAGCTCCCGCAACAAACGGCGCTCGGTCGCGACGCGTACGTTTGGTTTTTGCGAAACGTGGCGCTGATGCCGTTCACACCTGAAGAGCTGCTGGCCATGGGGCGGCAGGAATGGAATCGTGCCGTCCCGTTTGAGGCTTTCGAGAAGAACCGTAACAAAGATGTGCCGCCGCTCAAGATCGCAACGGACATCAACAGCTGGATTAAAGACGCAGCTGAGAAAGAGCTTCAAATCCGGAAATTTCTCGAGGAGCGCGGCATCCTCACCGTTCCGGATTGGGTCCAGCACTACACGCTTCGACCAACTCCGGAATACTTGCGCGCTCTCGGCTTTACTGAGAACGACGACTTCACGTCGCCGTCGCGGTTGAAAGAGAATTGCATCCGATACGTACCGGAGCCATCAGAAAAGCTCGGCTACTTCTGGCGAGCGACGGCGATGGATCCGCGGCCCATCACCGTTCATGAAGGAATTCCCGGCCATTATTTTCAGCTTTGTCTCTCGTGGAAACACGAAGACCCGATCCGACGACATTACTACGATTCCGGCGCAAACGAAGGGATTGGCTTTTACGCCGAAGAAATGATGCTGCAGGCCGGCTTGTTCGACGACAGCCCGCACACTCGCGAGATCATTTACAACTTCATGCGGCTGCGCGCGCTGCGCGTGGAAGTGGACGTCAAACTCGCGCTTGGCGAATTCACGCTGGAACAAGCTGCCAAATACTTACAGGACAAAGTCCCGATGGATGAACAAACTGCGCGCCAGGAAGCGATCGCGTTTGCCACCGGACCCGGCCAGGCCATTACGTATCAGATCGGCAAATTACAGATCATCAAATTCCTCGCCGACGCGCACATGCAACAGGGCGAAATGTTCAATCTCCGGGCTTTCCACGATTTCGTCTGGAAAAATGGTAACGTGCCGATCACGCTGCAGCAGTGGGAATACCTAGGCCAAAGCGACAACGTGCCGCGAACCGGAAGATAGGCTTCCAGTCTGTCTCGGCAGACAAGCATCCTGCTTGTCGATTTCAATTCAAGAGACACCAGCCGAGAAGGCCTGACGGCTGAGTCAGGCAAGCTGCCTGACTTTCGAATCAATCGGCGATTTCGAGTCCCATCTGGCGGGCGGTGCCGGCGATGATGCGGAAGGCGGCTTCGTCGTCGCGCGCGTTAAGGTCTTTGCGCTTGGTGTTCACGATGTCCAAGACTTGTTTGCGCGTCACTTTGCCGACCTTCGTCTTGTTTGGCTCTTTTGAACCGGCGGCGATGTTGGCGGCTTTCTTCAGGAGAACCGCGGCAGGCGGACTCTTCGTGATGAACGTAAACGATTTATCTTTGTAAACCGTGATCACCACCGGCAGAATGTCGCCCGCTTGTTTCTGAGTTGCGGCGTTAAATTCCTTGCAGAACGACATGATGTTCACGCCTCGTGGACCGAGGGCCGTTCCAACTGGTGGCGCAGGATTTGCCTGGCCGGCGGGAATCTGAAGTTTTATTTCTGCTACTTTTTCTTTAGCCATTGTGGTTCGTTAAAGCGTTGAATTGTTGAAACGTTAAAGCGGAATTTTAACCGCGCTCGACCTGCCAATATTCCAGTTCTACCGGAGTGGCGCGACCGAAAATAGTGACCGAGACGCGCAGTTTGCCGCGTTCGGGATCGATTTCTTCGACGATTCCAGTCTGATTTTGGAAGGGGCCATCGGCAACTTTCACCGATTCACCCACTTCAAAGCTGACCTTCGGCTTCACCTTTTCTTCGCGCTCTTTCATTTGCGCGAGCATGTTGTCCACTTCCGATTGACGCATCGGAATCGGTTTGTCCTTCGTTCCTGCAAACCCGATCACGCCAGGTGTGTCGCGGATGAAATACCAAGTGCGCCCGACCAGCTGATTATTTTCGTCCAGCAAATGCATGTTAACGATGAGATAGCCGGGAAAAAATTTCCGCGTCGTCTCGCTCTTTTTCCCCTTTTTGATCTCCGAGACGCGCTCCGTCGGAACGAGGACATCGTAAATTATGTCGCCCATTTCCTCTGTCTTGACACGTTTCAGGATGTTCTCGCGCACCTTGTTTTCCTGCCCGGAAAGCACGTGCACAACGAACCATTGATCTTTGCCTGCGAGTGTCTGTCCCATAAATCAGTGTATTCGAGTGAAAAAGTGCACGACGTTCACCAAAACGAAATCAAACAGCGCGACGTAACCGCCAAGCAAGAGCATCGCAATAACGACCACCAGGGTCGAGTCCATGAGCTCCTTGTAACGGCGAAAACCTTTCTCTTTCGGGTCCCACGGCCACGAACATTTCTGCAGCTCGACTTTCACTTCGCCGAAGAAGTTCTTAATCCTGGTGATCATTTAAAATGCAATCGTGACTCGTTGAAGTGTTAAAGCGGCCGATCACGCAACAAGTTCATTTCGTCCGGTTTAACGCTTCAACAATTCAACCCTTTAACACGGTAGCCACACGCCAGGAGGGACTCGAACCCCCAACAGGCGGTTTTGGAGACCGCTACTCTACCAATTGAGTTACTGGCGTATTTTTAATTGTCATTCTGAGCGAAGCGCAGCAGAGCCGAAGAATCTCTCGAATCACCAAAGCAAAGATGTCTCGACTTCGCTCGACATGACAACAATTTAATCCAGAATATCGCCCACGCGACCCGCACCGACGGTTTTGCCACCCTCACGAATGGCGAACCGGATCGTCTTTTCCATCGCAATG
>Ga0222622_10000087_pt1 | contig 31171 bp, 26 predicted proteins | sample PLM2_5_b1metaG_FD_177335 | JGI IMG/M metagenome (GOLD analysis project Ga0222622, IMG submission 177335) | Groundwater sediment microbial communities from an aquifer in East River, Colorado, USA - PLM2_5_b1 | ecosystem: Environmental > Terrestrial > Soil > Riparian zone | place: USA: East...
GAACTTGTGTTCGTACGAGCCAATGATTTCGCGGATCCGATTGCGGATCGGACTCGGATCGATCTCGATGTGATCGTGTGCCATCGCCAGCTTTCGTAAGAGCGTTTTCGTGATCTTGCGATTGGCGGGAATAATGATTTCACCATTCTTGGCGTTTACGACATCGAGAGGGACTTTTTCACCGAGCAGGACGTTCGAAAGCGAATCGGTCAACTGTTCAATAAGCGCCTCCTTCTTACGCCTATGCTCTTCGCCAATGGTCTTAAGCTGTCGCCTGGTTTCAGCCGGCGTGAGCTTTTCGCGTGAAACTTCGCGACGGGACGAGACCTTTACGTCCATCACAATCCCGTACGTGCCGGATGGAACGGTCAGCGACGTATCCTTCACGTCGGCTGCTTTTTCGCCAAAGATCGCGCGAAGCAGGCGTTCTTCCGGAGCCAATTCTGTCTCGCTTTTTGGCGTTATCTTACCAACCAGAATGTCGCCGGGCTTTACTTCCGCTCCGACTCGCACGACGCCATCCGGGCCCAAATTACGCAAAGCTTCTTCACTAACATTGGGAATGTCCCGCGTAATTTCCTCGGGTCCGAGCTTCGTGTCGCGCGCGCCAATCTCGAACTCATCGATGTGAATGGAAGTGTAAACGTCTTCCTTCACCACCTTTTCGGAGATCATGATCGCATCTTCGAAGTTGTATCCGTTCCAAGGCATGAACGCGACTAGCACATTGCGCCCCAGCGCGAGCTCGCCATGATCGGTATTCGGGCCGTCGGCGATGACCTGGCCACGTTTCACGTGCTGGCCTTTGCGCACAATGGGCCTCTGGTTCACGCACGTGCCGGCATTTGAGCGCATGAACTTGCGGAGCTCGTAGACGTGAATCCCAGCTTCTGGATCGGTTTTCAGCTTTTTTTTGCTCTCAGGGAGGTGACCGTCCTTAGTGACAACAATTTGGTCCGCTGTCACCGAAGCGACCTTGCCGCTGTCCGACGCTAAAACGACCGCGTGCGAATCTCGCGCCACCTTTTCCTCCAACCCTGTGCCGACGAACGGCGCCTCGGAAACGATCAGCGGCACACCCTGACGCTGCATGTTAGAACCCATCAACGCCCGGTTTGCGTCATCGTGTTCAAGGAACGGAATGAGACCGGCTGCCACCGATACGAGCTGCTTCGGCGACACATCCATGTAATTCACTTTAGCTGGATCAACTTCAAGAAAGTCGCCGCGGTAGCGCACGGAGACTTTTTCCCCGGTAAAATGCCCGCGTCCGTCAATCGGCGCGTTGGCTTGCGCCACGAGAAAATTCTCTTCGCGATCAGCGGTGAGATATTCGATCTCATCGATCACGCGGCCCTTTTCAACTTTCCGGTAGGGCGTCTCGATAAAACCAAACTCATTGATACGCGCAAACGTGCTCATCGAACTGATTAATCCGATGTTTGGCCCTTCCGGCGTCTCAATCGGACAAATGCGCCCGTAATGCGAAGGATGAACGTCGCGCACCTCGAATCCGGCACGCTCCCGGCTGAGACCCCCAGGACCCAAAGCCGACAAGCGGCGCTTATGCGTTAGCTCTGCGAGTGGATTTGTTTGATCCATGAACTGCGAAAGCTGGGACCGGCCGAAGAAATCTCGGATAACCGCGCTAAGCGCCTTTGGATTAATCAGCTTCTGCGGCGTCATGCCGTCGACGTTAATGTCGAACAACGTCATGCGCTCTTTGACCAGACGCTCCGTGCGGGCAAGGCCGACGCGGCATTGGTTCGCCAGCAACTCGCCCACCGTCCGCACACGACGACTACCCAGATGATCAATGTCATCAAGCGTGCCCTCTCCTCGCCGCAAATTAATCAAATACTTGATTGCCGCGATAAAGTCCTTGTCGGTCAAAATGCGTTCGGTGGGATCAACATTAATTCCCAGTTTTTGATTAATTTTGTAGCGACCGACGCGGCCAAGATCATATTTTTTCGGATCGAAAAAGAGTCTTTTTAGCAAAGCGCGGGCGTTGGCAACAGTCGGCGGATCGCCTGGACGAAGACGCCGATATATGTCCTTCAGCGCTTCTTCTTGATCGTGCGCCGGGTCCTTTCTAAGCGCCTTCACGATCGTATCGTCGGTCGAGATGTCGATCACTTTTACCTCGTGAATCTTGAGTGCCATGATCTGGCGGACGGTTGCCAGAGTGAGCGGTTCGAATGCGCGCGCGACTGTTACTTCACCGTCACGGATCTCCGCAGTCAGCACTTTGGTGGCTAGTTCCTCTTCATCGAGTTTCTCGCTCAGCTTTAGCGTCTCGATATTGTAAAAGAGCTTGATGACCTCTTCGTCGGAGCCGTAACCCAGAGCGCGCAGGAACGTCGTGGCGAGAAATTTTCGGCGTCGCTTGCGTCGATCGAGATAAATGTAAAGAAGATCGGCCGTATCAAATTGCACCTCAATCCACGAACCCCGATCTGGAATAATGCGAAAACTGTACAGGACCTTGCCGTTGACGTGAACGGTTGATTCGAAAGCAATGCCGGGAGAGCGGTGAAGCTGGCTTACCACGACCCGCTCCGCACCGTTAATGACGAAAGTCCCCTGCGGGGTCATGAGCGGGATTTCGCCCATGTAGACCTTCTCTTCCTTTGTGCCTTTTTCTTCTCGGAGTTGGAAAGTGACATGCAACGGCGCGCTGTAGGTCTGCCCTTCGCGCTGCGCTTCCAGTGCGGTCAATTTCGGCTCGCCAATGTCATAATGACTAAAATCGAGAACCGCTTTCTCGTCATAGCTTTCGATTGGGAAGACCTCCCTGAAAACAGCCTGGAGACCCTGATTTTTCCGCTTTGCGTAAGGGACATCTTTTTGCAGGAAATCGACGTATGAATTAGCCTGAACCTCAATTAGATTCGGGGGTTCGATACCTTCCTTGATACTTCCAAAGTAAATGCGTTCTGACATAGTCACTAAGATCAGGAGCTAAAGCCACGCAGCGCCCACACCAAATTGTGGGCCGACGCGGGCAAGATTTTATGGGTTCAGCGACGAGCGAAGGACACAAAAGTAGCACCAAAACGGGGGTCTGTCAAATTGACGACCTCCGTCTCGTTGCCAGTAATGTGTTGCCTTTTAGCGCCGGGTTAAAAATACGTCTGCCTAGCTAACCAGCTGTCACTGTAGCCCAGATCTACCGCGGCGCAAGTATTTCGTTCCACGGATTTCGAAATCGGACTACCTACTTAATTTCGACTTTTGCACCGGCAGCCTCGATCTTTTTCTTGATCTCATCCGCCTCCTGCTTCGTCACACCTTCCTTGATTGTTTTCGGCGCTCCTTCGACCAGAGCTTTCGCTTCCGCCAGGCCAAGTCCCGGGACTGCGCCGCGAACCTCCTTAATCACAGCGATCTTGTTCGCGCCCATTTCGGTGAGGATAACATCAAACGTCGTCTTCTCCTCAGCCGCTGGAGCTGCTGCGCCACCAGCGGCGCCCGCCGCAGATGGACCGGCCGCAACTGCTACCGGTGCGGCCGCGCTTACACCCCATTTTTCCTCAAGCTGCTTCACTAATCCAGCAATCTCCAGCACGGACAGGTTGCTGAGTTGCTCCACCAATTTTTCTGTATCTGCCATTTTGGTTTTTTCCTCCAGTTGCCGCCTTCGAGAGCTTTCGAAGAATTAAAGCTGATAGCCATCAGCCCGGACAGTTTTCCTTATTCCTGTGTTGTTTGCAGCGCGACCGCTCGGTTGCCATTTCGCAGACAACCCTCGCCGCCCTACAAAAGTTATGCCGCTGGCGACCCCTCCTTTTCGGCCTTTGCGTTCAGTAATCGTGCTAGTGCTGCGCCGGGTTCATTCAAAAGCCGGACGAAGCGGGTTGCCGGCGTGAGAAGTAGTCCCAGCAATTGCGCCTGCAATGTTTCGCGCGGCGGCAATTCCGCGAGCGTCTCCAATTCCGCCGTGGAAAGGAGCGCGCGATCAACAAAACCAATCTTTAAGGCCGCGATTTTAAATTCCGTCGCAAACGTCTTAAAAATCTTCGCCACTGGCGCCACGTCTTTTTCTCCTGTCACAACTGCCGTCTGGCCGACCAACTGGTTGCTAACGTCGGGAAAACCGGAATCCGTCATGGCCCGTTTGAGGAAATTATTTTTGACCACGTGCATTTCCGCGCCTGTGGGTGCAAGCCGGCTCCGCAATTCGCTGAAATCAGCGACCTTCATGTGCTGATAATCGGTCACCAGTACGAATGGCGAGTGCTTCAACTTCTCGGATAAATCCGCAACGATACTGGTTTTTTCTGGTCGCATTCTTTGATGTTGAGCCTGTTGTCCTAAATATTCAGATACGGGGCTGGATCGACGGGAACTCCGGGCGACATTGTCGCACTGATTGTCACGCCTTCAAGGTAGCGGCCCTTCGCCGTCGCCGGACGGGCCCGCACAACGGCTTCGATCACCGCATTTCCATTTTCCACCAACGCGCTTTCTTCGAACGAAAATTTGCCCACCGGCACCGCCACGTTGCCGTTTTTATCTAGCTTGAATTCTACACGACCGGCTTTTACCTCCTGCACAGCCTTGGCAGTATCGTCAGTCACCGTACCAGTCCTGGGATTAGGCATTAGCCCGCGAGGTCCCAGCACCTTGCCAAGCTTCCGCACCTCCGCCATTGCCGCGGGGGTGGCGATCGCCACATCGAAATCTTGAAAACCTTCCTGGCACTTCTGAATTAGGTCTTTCATTCCGACAAATTCCGCACCGGCTTCTTTGGCTGCCCCTGCCGCCTCGCCCTCTGCGAAAACAAGCACGCGAACCTGTTTTCCACTACCGTGGGGAAGTGGGCACGTCCCGCGCACCATTTGATCAGATTGCTTCGGATCAACTCCGAGCCGAAACGACACCGTCACCGTCTGATCAAACTTTGTTGGCGGAAACTTTTTCAGCGTTGAGACGGCGTCGGCAAGATTGTACTCCTTGTTGCGATCCACCTGCTCAGCGGCAGCGCGATAACGTTTGCTTCGATTTCTTTGCATATGTCGTGCAGTCCCAATGCCCGCTTGCCTGGCATAGCAGCAAGGCTCCTGCTGAAAATTTATTCCGCTCAAATCAGCGAGCGGGACACGGAATTTAGCGGGTGTCGCCGCCTTGTCAAAACCTGATATGACAAAATCCCAGTGCGCATCAATCGGCAGGCGCTACGACATCATCTGCGGACCTCGTCGATTCCGCAGCTTTTTGTGCCGTGGGCGAATCCTGTCGGATAATTTTGCCTTCCTTCATAACGAATAAGACATGTTCGGTCGCAGTGATGTCGCTAGTCGGATCGCCTGGCATCGCAATGACGTCAGCGAGTTTGCCCTTTTTCAGGGAGCCGGTTTTCTGCGCTATGCCGAGAAGCTCGGCGTCATTAGCCGTTGCGGACCTCAGCGCATCGATCGGCGTCATTCCGAGATCGACCATCAGCTTAAACTCTTTCGCGTTCTGACCATGCGGAAAAACAGCGGCATCAGTGCCGAAAGAAATTTTTATCCCTAATTTTAGTGCATTGCGAAACATCTCCGAGCGCGCTACCGCTGCCGCTTTGGCTTTGGCCTGCAATTCGGGCGGATAATTTTCCAGCTTGCTCATAATCCATTCCGTGGCCATGAGCGTCGGCGTCAGGAAAACGCCCTTGGCTTTCATCCGGGTAAGCGTTTTTGGTTGCATAAAAGAACCATGCTCAATCGAATCGACGCCTGCCTCAATTGCCTCGAACGCGGCCTGATCGCCGTGACAGTGCACGCCACTTTCTTGCGCAACCGATGTGATTCATCGACTAGCGCCGCCATCTCAGCGGGCGTCAATTGCGGAGTATCGACTTCATCGGCGAGCGAAAGTACGCCGCCAGAAACTGCGGCCTTAATCACATCTGCGCCATTCTTCACCTCAAATCGCACAGCTTTCCGGATTTCATCCGGGCCATCCGCAATGCCGTCGGTATAATCCGGTTCGCGTCCAAAAAGAAAATCGCGGAATCCGCTGGTCGGATCGAAGTAACCACCGGTTGCAACGATTCCTTTGGTGGCAACCAACATGCGCGGACCAACGACGACTCCTTTATTGATTGAATTGCGCAGGGCGACATCGACGAACTCGCGGCTGCCGACGAAGCGGCTTCCAAGATCGCGCACCGTAGTGAAGCCAGCTTCGACAGTAGAGCGCGCGTACGCGCTGGCGATGATCGCCTGCTCCGAGACATTGAAGTCGACCTCTTTCAGCCGGCGCAGATTGTAATCGCCGGAGTAATCGGTTGTCAGATGCGTGTGTGCATCCATAAATCCCGGCGCAAGCGTCGCGTTACCAAGATCGATCACCTGCGCGTCGCTCGGAATCGCCAGATTGCTGCCGACATCGGCAATCTTATCGCCTTGAACAACAACGACCCCATTTTTTACGAGCGTGTTGGATTTGCCGTCGAACATCCGCGCGGCTTTAAGCGCGATGACATTGTCCGCCGCCCGAGTTGAAATTGTGCCAACAGCGAAGACCAACATTGCCGGAAGAAATCGCGCGCATCGACAGCAAGCCAGGACATTCATTCCGCGCATATAAAAGCTTCACCCGACCAACGCAAGAATGCGCTGCGAAAATGACGGAATTCGAACGACAAATAAGGCTCGAACCAGCGATCGATGAAAACGGCGGGTACGCTATGGCATGCGTAGTTTGGTAGTACTTTCTACGAGCCCCTGGTGCGCCCCCGTGAGGTTGGGATCGAGTGCGAGCGCCTCCTTGAAGGCGACAATGGCGCGCTCGTGCTGATTGAATAAAGCGAGATAACGTCCACGATTGACCAACATGCTGGTGTACGCTGGCAAAATCTTGAGGTTAATTACGTCGTCCTTGTCGAACCGCACCGTCCCATCAGCCAGACCGCGGGTCTGCAGGTGCGCGTCTGGCGAATCGTGAAAACTCTGGTCGCCCGCGAGCTTAAAAACGAGGCCTTGCGGAACAAGTTGATAGTTTTGATTGATCCATCTGGCGAGCTCGGCATTGGTTGTCTCGGCGAAGAGCAAATCTCGCGTCATGTACACTGGCGCAACCCTGTTCTCGTTCGTCACAATCGACCGGAGCATATCGAAAAATGCCGCGCTAATCCTTTGAGTGAGTAACTGGTCCCTCGCGAAAGCGCCGGGGTCGCGCTCCCATTCTTTGAGAATCTCAACAAAAGTGTCAATCTTCTCGCGCGACCGCACTACTAAACCAGGATTGGCGTGTCTCAGATAATCGAAGTACCACGACCGGCGCAGCAGATTAACATCCACGACTTTTACATCGCGCCGACGTTGTTCCACTTCCTGCGCATAGAACATCGGGGACACCACCTGCCAATCTTGTGTGAATAAAAGACCATCGGGCTGGATTGTGCTGAGCAGATTTTCAACGTAATCGTGCGCAATAAAGTAATACCTACGATTGTTGAACGGCCAATTCGCCACGAGCGCTGTGGCAAATGTCACTAGAACAGCAATTGCAGCGATCCAGTACGATCTCGCTAATGGCACCGACTTCGAGACGGTCAGCCGGACTACCCAGCGAATACCGAATCCGGTAGCAATCGCGATCGCAATAAACGTCGGCAAATAGTAGGCGTCTTTGTCCTCTGCAATTTCGTAGCTTAGAGCGTAAGCCAAATCGGAAATGACAATGAACAACAGAAACCAGAAAGTCGTGCGGTCCCGCTTGAAAGCGTGCACGAAACCGAAAAAAGCCAGGACCAGCGGCAAAGGCAGCCAGGCAATACCAAATTCGCGCAGGAGCATTCTGCAGAATTCAATAAACTCCTCTCCGATTATGTTCGGCGAAAAGGAGAAGAACACGCGGTACTGCCGCCCGGTGATGTGCCACCAGATTTCTTGCAGCGAACGTGGATTGCCCCAGTTGATGATAGGTGATCGCGAGGCTGCAAAAGGCAAATAAGCATAAACAGCAACCAGGGCGCCGATCGAAATCAGCGCCGCATATAGGAGTCGGCGGCTCGTAAAAAACCTCAGGCCTGCGGTCCTGTAAACCAGAATCCCAAGAGCCGGGAGCATCAGCCCGACCGTGACGTGGTGGACCCCCAGCGCCAACCCAAACACGAGTGCGGCGGCATAAAGCCAACGGTCGTGAATCGTGATCGCTAACCCGGTATTCGTTGGATCTGCAATGATGCACAGGCGCCAGCGAAGCATCAGAAACAAAACAACGACGATAAGCAGAGCGTTGAGAGTATAGACCTCGGCGATTGTCGCATACGACCATGGCGTGCGGGAGAATGCCATGAGCAACCCAGCGCCAACCGCAGGAGCGAACACCAAAAGGTGGCTGATCCCCAAATCCTCAGTCTTTCTCTTCTGCTGCGCGGTTCTCTTCTTCCAGCTGGAGAGATACCGGGTCGTGATCATTAGCTCCGCCACAACTAGCGTGAGCATCGCGGAAGCAAGCGCCGCGAAAAGAGCGGACGAAAAATTGATACGCACCGCAACATTTCCCAACGGCAAGAGCGACGCGAGATGGGCGAGAATCACCCACAGAGGAAAGCCTGGCGGATGCGCGACCCCGAGTCCTTGAGCGACCACGATCAATTCGCCGCTGTCGGTCAGAGTGACTGTCGGAGCGAGTGTCCAGCTGTAAAGAAGGAGCGCGATAAGAAACACGATGCCAGCCCAGAGCAACTCCGTTCGCGGTGAAAAAACAGTCCCACTCATCTGCCGATCGAATTTCGCCGCTCGCGCCGAACCAGTCATCTTCTCGCGCCTGTCAGGGTTGTGAGATTGCTTGTCGTCTGAAATGCTCCGAAACATTGGCCTATCGTGTCGCAAACTCCGGTTGCTGCAACCAGCGGACGAAAATCCAACAATGGCGAGCCCCAGGTTTTCGTGAACTCAACTTGCTTGTTTCTCCAGCCCCTCTCCGGTTCAATTGGCCAGGATGAAACTCTCAAACTGTTTGCGAGTCCGGTTCGTTTCGCGGCTAGCCCTTTTCGCTGGGCTGCTTTGCGTAGGCTTCGCCACAGACGTCGTTGCGCAATCCCCAACTCCAGCACCATCGCCATCGCAACCGCCTGCGGACTACTACTTCCGATGGGGTGTTAAAATCCCAATGCGCGATGGAGTCGAGCTTAACGCAACGTTGTATCTGCCGAAAACACCAGATGTCTCACCGCTGAAGACGCCCGTGATCTTCACGCTCACGCCGTACATTTCAGATACCTACCACGCTCGCGGCGCATATTTCGCGTCGCATGGATACACGTTCGCGCTTGTCGATGTGCGCGGTCGCGGAAATTCCGGAGGTGAGTTTGAGCCGTTTACAAATGAACCGCGCGACGGACATGACGTGGTCGAATGGCTTGCCAAACAACCTTTTTGCGATGGCAAAGTTGCCATGTGGGGCGGGTCTTATGCGGGATTCGATCAATGGGCGACGGCGAAAGAATTCCCGCCGCATCTGGCGACCATCGTCCCGGCGGCAGCCGCGCATCCGGGCCTTGATTACCCATCCTATAACAACATCGGGATGACCTACGACGTACAATGGTTCACCCTCACCAGCGGCCGGGCAGCACAGGACAATCTTTTTGGCGATCAAAAGTTTTGGCGTACAAAATTTCTGGATGCTTACAAGAAGCGCATCCCTTTTAAATCGCTCGACTCATTCGTCGGGAATCCATCCGTCAATTTCCAACGCGTCCTGAAACATCCGATGCCCGACGCGTACTACGAGGCTATGATGCCAAGTCGCGAGCAGTTTCAAAAAATTACACTGCCCATCATGACCATCACCGGCCAATACGACGGTGATGAATTGGGCGCGCTGACCTATTACCGCGACCACATGGCAAACGCCTCGCCGGAGGCGCGAGCGAAACATTTCCTTGTCATCGGCCCGTGGGACCATGCCGGCACACGCACGCCGACAGATGAAGTCGCCGGTGTGAAATTCGGGCCGGGGGCCATTGTCGATCTTAATGATCTGCATCGGCAGTGGTACGACTGGACGATGAAAGCCGGCCCGAAGCCGCCCTTCCTCAAAAACCAGGTCGCATATTATCTGCTCGCGCCCGGCAACGCCGGCGCGAATGGCGACTGGAAGTACGCCGACAACTTGGAAAGCCTCACCGCCAATCCGAAAACATTTTATCTCGAGACCGGGCCCGTGCTGGGAAATGGCGTCTTTCGCTCCGGATTTTTTCACCAAAGTCGGCCAAAAGAAGGCGTAGCCATGATTCCGCCGGGGAAATTCGTTTACGACCCGCTGGACACACACCGCGGCGAATTCGTTGAGGGAGTGGAAGCAAAAGAGAAAACTGCCGCGATCGATCAGACATTTGCGCTGAGCATCGGTGATGATGGCCTCGTTTACCACAGCGACCCTTTGCCGAATGAAGCGCAACTCATCGGTTTTCCCGCGGTCAGCTTATCGGTCGCTATTGATACTCCCGATGTCGATCTTGAGTGCGATCTCTATGAAATCCAGCCGGACGGCCCAAGCATCGCGCTGTGGGGCGATATGCGCCGGATGCGCTACCGTGACTCGCCGCGCGAACCGAAGCTCGTACGAGCCGGCGAGATCGTGAAGTGCGATTTCAATCCCGGTCTCTTCGTCGCGCGACGATTAATGAAAGGCAGTCGACTGCGCCTGGTTATCACCGCTGTAAATTCAATCTTGTGGCAAAAGAATTATTGCTCAGGCGGAGTCGTGTCCGAAGAAACGGCGAAAGACGCTCGCGCATGCCACGTGCAGATTTATCACGATGCGGAGCATCCGAGCACGATTCAGTTGCCGCTCCGCTGATGCTCTCGACCCTTCGAATACTTATCGTCGTCCGGTCTCGAGCGACCGACGATCACGATGTGCCGAAGCTTGGATTGAATTCCCCATGAAATATTTCTGCGCAGCCTTTTTGCTGATCTCGCTTGCCCTGTTCGCAAACAGCCAAACGCAGGCGGATTCTTTGGATAAGTTGGCGGACGATTTTTGGACTTGGCGCGCGAAATGCGCGCCCTTCACCGGGGACGATGTCAACCGAATGGAGCGCCCGGGCGGACTGCGTGACTGGTCCCGAGCCAGCATCGATCGACGGCGGAAGGACCTCGAACAATTCGACGCGACCTGGAAGAACATTGATCCTAGGACGTGGCCGGTTTCCAAGCAGGTCGACTACAAATTAGTCGGGTCGGCGCTCTCAAGAGTTCGCTGGGAACTGGATTTTAATCCGCGCTGGAAACGGGATCCAAATTTTTACATCGAGCAGACGCTTACCGCGCTCGCGGAGGCACTCACCATTCCCGCGCCCTACGACGAAGCGCGCAGCCGTGAGATTCTCACGCGCGTTGAAAATATTCCGCCGATCTTGCAGCAGGGTGCAGAGAACCTCGAGAAGCCGACTGCGCCGTTCGCCACGGTCGCGATCAATAATCTCGACGGTATCCGCGAGCGTCTCCGCAAAATGGCGAGTTCGCTCGGAGGATCGACAACTGTAGACCCGGAAAAACTAAACAGCGCTTGCGAAGGCGCGGCGGATGCGCTGGAGAAATTCCAGAAGCAACTCAAACAGAAGCTGCCGGGTCTCCCCCAACAAACGGCTCTTGGTCGCGACGCTTACATCTGGTTTTTGCGCCACGTTGCGCTGATGCCGTTCACCCCGGAGGAACTGCTGGCGATGGGACGGCAGGAATGGAATCGCGCTGTCGCGTTCGAGAGTTTCGAAAAAAACCGGAACAAAGAGGTGCCGCCACTGAAAATTGTCGACAACACCGACAAGTGGATTCGCGACGCGGCAGAGAAGGAATTGTCGATCCGCAAATTTCTAGTCGAGCGCGGCATTCTCAGCGTTCCTGATTGGGTGCGGCATTACACGCTGCGACCAACGCCGGAATATTTGCGCTTCCTCGGATTCGGCGAAAACGATGACTTCACCGGTCCGTCGCGACTCAATGAGAACTGCGTCCGTTACGTGCCAGAGTCCTCAGACAAACTCGGTTACTTCTGGCGCGCGACAGCGATGGATCCGCGACCCATCACAGTTCACGAAGGAATCCCCGGCCATTATTTTCAGCTTTGTCTTTCCTGGAAACACGACGACCCGATCCGGCGGCATTACTATGATTCCGACGCGAATGAAGGCATTGGCTTCTACGCCGAGGAAATGATGTTGCAGGCCGGATTGTTCGACGACAGCCCGCACACGCGCGAGATCATTTACAATTTCATGCGCCTCCGCGCGCTGCGGGTGGAGGTGGACGTCAAGCTTGCGCTCGGCGAATTCACGCTTGAACAAGCCGCAAAATATCTACACGAGAAAGTTCCAATGGACGAACAGACCGCGCGCCAGGAAGCGCTCGCCTTTTCCACTGGTCCTGGCCAGGCGATTACGTATCAAATCGGAAAGTTGCAGATTATGAAATTCCTCGCCGACGTGCGCATGCAGCAGCGCGAGAAATTCAACCTGCGCGCCTTTCACGATTTCGTGTGGAAAAACGGCAATGTGCCGATCGCGTTGCAGCAATGGGAACTTCTCGGCGACGCAAGCAACGTGCCGAAGTAGCGGCTGACTAGTCGGCGAGTTCGAGGCCCATCTGCCGGGCGGTGCCGGCGATGATGCGAAAGGCGGCTTCGTCGTCGCGTGCGTTTAGGTCTTTGCGCTTGGTGTTCACGATGTCCATGACTTGTTTGCGCGTTACTTTACCAACCTTCGTTTTGTTCGGCTCCTTTGAGCCGGCGGCGATGTTGGCCGCTTTTTTGAGAAGGACCGCGGCGGGCGGGCTCTTCGTGACGAAGGTGAATGATTTGTCTTTGTAGACTGTGATCACCACCGGGAGAATGTCCCCGGCCTGCTTTTGAGTGGCGGCGTTAAATTCCTTACAAAACGCCATGATGTTCACGCCGCGCGGGCCGAGAGCGGTACCGACCGGCGGAGCGGGGTTAGCTTGTCCCGCTGGAATTTGTAGTTTGATCTCTGCTACTTTCTCTTTAGCCATTTTGGAAAGTTCTTAGTTGAGGTTAGTTGAGAGTTGATTGTCGATAGATCTTAGCCGCGTTCGACCTGCCAGTATTCCAGTTCCACTGGAGTGGCGCGACCGAAAATGGTGACCGAGACGCGCAGCTTGCCGCGCTCGGGATCGATTTCTTCTACGATTCCCGTCTGATTTTGGAATGGGCCGTCGGCGACTTTCACCGACTCACCAACCTCGAAGCTCACTTTCGGCTTCACTTTTTCTTCGCGCTCTTTCATTTGCGCCAACATGCTGTCCACCTCCGATTGTCGCATCGGGATCGGTTTGTTCTTCGTTCCGGCAAAGCCGATCACGCCGGATGTGTCCCGGATGAAATACCAGGTGCGCCCAACCAACTGATTGTTCTCGTCGAGCAAATGCATGTTAACGATCAGATAGCCCGGAAAAAATTTCCGTGTCGTCTCGCTTTTTTTCCCTTTCTTGATCTCCGATACGCGCTCAGTCGGAACGAGCACATCGTAAATCAAATCGCCCATTTCCTCTGTCTTAACGCGTTTCAGGATGTTCTCGCGCACCTTGTTTTCCTGGCCGGAAAGCACGTGCACGACGTACCATTGCTCTTTGGCTGCGAGTGTCTGTCCCATAAATCAGTGTAATCGCGTGAAAAAGTGCACAACGTTCACCAGAACGAAATCAAACAGCGCAACGTAGCCGCCCAGCAACAGCATTGCGATAACGACAACCAGCGTCGAGTCTGTGAGTTCCTTGTAGCGGCGAAACCCTTTCTCTTTCGGGTCCCACGGCCAAGAACATTTCTGCAGCTCGACTTTCACTTCGCCGAAGAAGTTTTTGATTTTGGTGATCATCTCGAAAAGTTAAACAAGATTAAAAGGTAAAGGTTACAAAGGCATCGGACTTAATTTCCCCTTTTTACAATCTAACCTTTGTAACTTTTCAACCGCACCTGCGATCAAGCACGCCAGGAGGGACTCGAACCCCCAACAGGCGGTTTTGGAGACCGCTACTCTACCAATTGAGTTACTGGCGTATTTAATCTTCCTCTTCCGCGTAATGTTCCTCTTCGTCGTACCGCACTCAAGTGAGTAGAATCAGAGGAACAGGCAGAGGAAGAGTTTCAATCCAGAATGTCGCCCACGCGACCCGCGCCGACGGTTTTGCCGCCTTCACGAATGGCGAACCGGATGGTCTTTTCCATCGCGATGGGCGTGATCAACTCAACTTCGATTGAGATGTTGTCTCCAGGCATGACCATTTCCACGCCTTCAGGCAGTTTAACCGTGCCGGTAACGTCCGTGGTGCGGAAATAAAATTGCGGCCGGTAATTACTGAAGAACGGAGTGTGACGTCCGCCTTCCTCTTTGCTCAACACATAAACTTCCGCCTTAAACTTCTTGTGCGGTGTAATGGAGCCGGGCTTGGCGATGACTTGGCCGCGCTCTACTTCTTCCTTCTTCAAACCGCGCAGCAGAACGCCGACATTATCGCCCGCACGCGCTTCATCGAGAAGCTTGCGGAACATTTCGATGTCGGTCGCGACCGTCTTGGCCGTCGGGCGAATGCCGACCAGCTCGACTTCCCCCATTTTCTTGAGAATGCCGCGCTCGACACGACCCGTGGCCACCGTGCCGCGGCCTTCAATGTTGAACACGTCTTCGATCGGCATCAGGAACGGCTGATCAACGGGCCGCTCGGGCACAGGGATGTAATCGTCGATCGCCTCCACGAGCGCGAGCACCTGCTTTTCCGCGTCAGCGTCTCCATTAAGCGCCTTGAGAGCACTGCCTTTAACAATCGGGATCTTGTCGCCTGGAAATTCATACTGCGTCAATAAATCGCGCACTTCCATCTCCACGAGATCTAGCAGCTCGGGATCATCGACCATGTCGACTTTGTTCAGGAAAACGACAATGGAAGGGACTCCAACCTGTCGCGCCAGCAGAATATGCTCGCGGGTTTGCGGCATCGGTCCATCTGCCGCGGAGACAACCAGGATGGCGCCATCCATTTGGGCTGCGCCGGTGATCATGTTCTTGACGTAGTCGGCGTGTCCGGGGCAATCCACGTGTGCGTAGTGGCGTTTGTCGCTCGAATATTCCACGTGCGCAGTGTTGATGGTGATTCCGCGCTCCTTTTCTTCCGGAGCGTTATCGATTGACTCGTATGCGCGTACTTCGGCCATTCCCTTCTTCGCCAGCACCATCGTAATTGCTGCCGTCAAAGTTGTTTTGCCATGGTCCACGTGCCCAATCGTGCCGACGTTCACGTGCGGCTTGTCGCGTTTAAAAGCTTCCTTAGCCATTTCAATTCTCCTGTTTAACTAAACTTCGTCTTTTCTTCTATTTTTTCCGCTGCCGGTCACAAGTTCTTACTGAGCCCATGACCGGGATTGAACCGGTGACCTCGTCCTTACCAAGGACGTGCTCTACCAACTGAGCTACATGGGCCTGCTTTTCGCCAGCCCAGCGTCTCCGCGGGGAGCCGAGCGGCAAACCGGTTTGCTCTCTGCCAGAGATTCAAAAGTCCCAAAGCCGCGTCAAATTTGCAATTTGAACGACCATGGGACCGCCTCGTTCCAGCAAAAAGCGCCCGCAAACTAACAGCGCCCATCGTCGTGTCAAAGAAATTTTGGGTCGCGCCGGGGCCTGATGCGAACTCCAGAGAACTGTAAAGTCCGCTGTTCTCAGCGCATCCGAGCTTCGCTCAGAAAAGCCAGCTCGTCTGAAGACAGCCGAGACTGTAGCACACGTTTTAGCGGATTATGTGGCTCGTTTCTTCGGGCTTGCCTCGCGTGATCAAGCGCACGATCACGGCGAGAACAATCAACACCGCGATCGCGATTCCGATGTTAAGGGGAGTAATCAGACTGGGCTTTTCGGGCGTCGCAGTGGGCGTTGGCGAAGGAGGCGGTGGAGGAGACGCATTCTTTTTCGCAAGCATCGACTGCGCATACTGCAAGCGCTGGAACGTATCGTTGTCCTGCGGGTTTACCTTCAGCGCAGCCTCATAATCGGGAATGGCCTTTTCGTACTGCAGAGCCAGGCTGTAAGTGTAGCCGCGCTTCGTCAACGCCTCCGTATCGTTCGGATTTTTGCTCAGGAGAAATGTGTAGTCGGCAATGGCTGCGTCGTAGTTTTTCATACCTCGATATGCTAACGCGCGCCGATCATAACTCTGCAGATCGTCAGGCTTTTTCTGGATGACGGCCGTGAAATCGGCGACGGCCTTATCCCACTGGTTGAGTCCGAGCTCGGCGAAGCCCCGGAATTTGTTGGCGTTGATGTCGTCTGGCTTCAGTTCCAGCGCCTTATTCAAATCAGTCAGCGCTGCGTCATATTGTTTAAGTTCGACCTCAGTCTCAGCGCGATCCAGATAAGCGGATGCATCCTTTGGCGCGAGTTCTACGAATTTCGAAAAATCCGCCAACGCAGATTGATATCTGGTTGAGGCGCCTTCCTGATCGCCTGCCGCAACAGCAGTCCGTGCCGCCTGGCGGTATGCAGTCCCGCGGTTCGCATAGCCACGAGGGTCTTTTGGATTCGCTTCAATCGCCTTGGTAAATTCGACGACCGCGGCATCGAAATGTTTTTGTTGGGCGAGTTCGATTCCGCGCTGCATATGGTTCCCTCCGCCCCCAGCTGGCTTCTTTGCGGGCGCGATCTGAACAGCCGCAAGCCACAGAAATAGCGCTGTCGCAGTGGTGAGTGTTTGCTTGTTCAACATATTCATTTCTCCTTCGGGCTTATGTTTTGAGCGATTTATCGCTTGTAGGCGAGCAAATTAAACGGGCGAACTATTAAAGAATGAAGCAACCAAGATCCCCGCACGACCCTGCGGATGCGCGCCGGGATGCCAATCTCTCGAAAGGTTACGTCGCTGTTTTCGCTACAGTCGTGATCTGGTCACTCCCGTCGCTTTTCATGTACTATTTGAATCGCTTTTACGATCCGTGGGCGCAAAATTTTTATCGGTATTCAGTGGCCTGCATCGCGATCGCGCCGCTCGTCCTTTGGCGGGTCCATCGTGGTGGACCTACGATCGACATGCGCGCGATTAGGCTTTGCCTTCTGCCGTGCCTCCCGAATGTCGTCCATCAAGTCACTCAGGTGATGGCTCTTTTCTACATGGGCCCTGGCGTGTATGCGATATTCACTCGGGCCTCCGTCATTTTCACAGCACTATTGGCACTCGCATTTTTCCCGGAGGAACGCTTCGTCGTCCGGCAATGGCGATTTCAACTGGGCACGTTACTCGGATTGATCGGCGCGTTCGGTGTGATTTGGTTCCAAGCCAACGCGCAATCGCAGGACCGCCATATCGCGTTGCCCGGATTGTTTATCGCTTTTACCGCAACATTTTGCTGGGCGCTTTACGGTGTTCTGATTAAACGGCCGTCAGCTCAACTCGGGCCAATCCGCAGCTTTGGCGTGATCAGCTTCATCACTTCCGCACTTCTGTTTCCCCTGACCCTCGCGTTTGGCAGGATCGATACACCGATCCACGCCGGCACTCATGCCAACCTCATTCTAATAATCTCCGCTGTTACGTGCATCACGCTTGCTCACGTTTTGTATTATGTAGCAATTCACGAAATCGGAGTCGCGCTGGCCCAAGCCCTGCAGCTTCTTTGTCCCGCTATGGCGATGGCGCTTTCCGCCTGGATTTTCCACGAACGCCTCACTCACGCTCAGCTTTGGAGCGCGGCTGTTCTGCTCTTGGGCGCATTCCTTGCCATGCGCGTGAAACCGGCTGCCACAAGTGAAGCGGCTGAGAATATTTGAGCGCGGTTACATGGCATATTGTTCGGGAGACCGTGCACGAAGTCAGAGAAGAATTGAGAACTTTTGCATCAAAAAATACTGCGACGTTCACAGGGCGCCGCTACAATCGACATCGAGTAGCGCAATGAATCTGAAAACATATCTTCGGGCCCGCCAAAGAGAGATCGACCGCGCCCTGGACCGCTATTTGCCGAAGGCGAATACGAAGCCTGCCACGCTTCACAAGGCAATGCGTTACAGCCTTTTCGCGGGTGGAAAACGGTTGCGACCGATTCTTTGTCTCGCCACGGCTGAAGCTTGCCGCGGCAACGTTGATGACGCGCTTCCTCTTGCCTGCGCGCTCGAGTGCATCCACACCTACTCGCTCGTGCACGATGATCTTCCCAGTATGGACAACGATGATTTTCGCCGCGGTCGCCCTACCTGCCACAAAGTGTTCGGCGAGGGAATTGCCGTGCTGGCTGGCGACGCTCTGCTAACGACAGCATTCGAAATTGTCTCTAAGGTGAAACCGACTCCCCGTTACGATATGGCAAGCTTGTTGTGCGAGATTGCAGTTGCGGCGGGAAGCCAAAAACTGATTGCCGGTCAAGTGGCCGATCTCGAAGCCGAAGGCAAAAACGTCAAACGCGAGCAGTTGCAATTTATTCACGAGAACAAAACCGCGGCCATTTTGAAAAGCTCAATGCGGCTCGGTGCGATGAGCGCCAATGCGCACGCCAGAAAACTTTCTGCTATCACAACGTTCGGACAGCGACTCGGTCTCGCTTTCCAAATCATTGACGACATTCTCGATGTCACCCAGACGTCAGAGATACTGGGGAAGAGCGCCGGCAAAGATGTGGCCGCAAAAAAAGCGACTTACCCCGCGGTTATTGGACTGGAGAAATCGCGCGCCGAAGCGAAACGGCTCACCCGACAAGCGCACAATGCCTTGTCGATCTTCAGCAAAAGCGATGCCGAACCGCTACATGCGCTGGCAGATTATCTGCTCGAGCGCGATTACTGAACTGGTAGGGACGGCTCGCCGAACCGTCCGTGGCGCGCCCGAGCGGTCGCGCCTACCTCATGCCAAGGCCAAATTCGGATCGATCTCCTCGGTTAACTTCGATTGAAATCCAGCCCGCAGCCGCAACATCGCCGCGAACGCGATCATCGCTGCGTTGTCGGTGCACAACCACGGCTCCGCGTTCTTGAATTCAAATCCATTACGACCGCATGTCTCGCGCAACTGTCTTCGCAGTTCCTGATTGCAACTAACCCCGCCGCTCACTGTCACCAGATCGACGTCGTATTTCTGCGCTGCCGCGATCGTCTTTGTCACAAGCACATCGATAATTGCTTGTTGCAATGACGCGCAGAGATCACTCAGTACGCGCTCATCCATTTTGTAGGGCGTCTGTGTCAGACGGCGTTCGTCAATTTTCGGCAGCAAATATCGCACTGCTGTTTTCAATCCGCTGAAACTGAAATTCTCCGAGCCGAGCATGCTGCGCGGCAGATCAAAACGGTTTGGATCACCGTCGCAGGCGAGCTCTTCAATTTCTGGACCGCCCGGATAACCGAGCCCGAGCATCTTGGCGACTTTATCGAACGCCTCGCCAGCAGCATCATCCACCGTGCGGCCGACTACCTGGTAATCACAGAGCGCATGCACTCGAACCAGCATGGTGTGTCCGCCACTCACAATAAGCGAAACATTCGGTCTGATTGTATCGTCATGATCTGCTCCACGAAAAAACGGGGATAGCAAATGGCCTTCCAGATGATTGATTGCGAGATACGGTTTGCCAAAGCCGATCGCCAATCCCTTCGCGATCGATGCCCCGATCATGAGCGAACTCGCGAGTCCAGGTCCGCTTGTCGCCGCAAACGCAGCGACGTTTGACAAATCGATCTTGGCTGCACTCGCGGTGCGATCAAGCAGCCGCGGCGCGTGTACCAGATGATTGCGCGACGCGATCTCAGGCACGATCCCGCCGTATTTCGCGTGTGCGGCGATTTGCGATGCCACTTCGCTGGCTAGCAATTCGTGGCCGGAGTCGCCGTCGCGCCCGCGCAGGATTGCCACGGCGGTTTCATCACAGGAGGTTTCGAGTGCGAGAACGGTTTTCATAGGTGAAGCGGCGGTTGTGCCAACCGCCGACACGAAAACAAGGCGCTCGCCGCGGCGAGCGCCTCTACAATCACTTTTTTACCGCTTCCGCTTTCGGCGCGCTCTGCTGCGCGTAAATCATAACGCCTTTGAGTGCGTCGATTGCGCGGAACATCTGCGGATCCTTCGTCTTGATAACGTTTTTCTCGTCCTCGGGTTTAATATTCCCAGCATTGCGCAATGCAAACAGAGAGCGCTCCTGCTCGGCAGTCATGGCAACCTTAATATTCGGCGTAACACCATTGCCCTGAATAACCTGTTTGCTCGGCGTATAGTATTTCGCCGTCGTCAAACGCACCGCGGAACCGTCCGGCAACTGCATCACATTCTGCACGGAACCCTTTCCGAACGTGGTCTCGCCGACAAGCACGGCACGATGCAAATCCTTGAGCGCTCCGGCGACGATTTCCGCGCCGCTTGCGCTGCCTTCGTTGACTAGCAACACCATCGGAAAATTGGGACGCTCTTTTTTCACGCCCGAAGTCGAGTAATCATGCTGTTGAGAAGCGACCCGTCCCTGCGTTGAAACGATCTTTGTGTTAGGCGGTAAAAATTGAGCGCACACATCGACCGCGCTGTTCAACAGCCCGCCGGGATTGTTACGGAGATCGAGAATGAGCGCTTGCATGCCTTGCTTCTGTAAATCATCGAGCGCCTTTGATAGTTCCTCGGCTGTGGGTTCGTTAAACTGAATCAGCCGGATATAACCGATCTTGAACGGGCCGGTCAGCTCCGCGTCGAGCAACCGTGCTCCTTTAACACTTTGGATTTTGATCTCCGCCCGTTGCAGCATGTATTCTTTGATTTCCTTCGTCAAAGGTCGCAGCAGAGTAAGCGTCACCTTCGCGCCCGCAGGCCCACGCAAAACATTGATCGCATCTTGGAGATCCATTTTTTCCGTGGAAATGCCGTTGATTCGCAAGATCTGGTCGCCTGAAAGGATGCCCGCGTTGGCCGCAGGTGTGTCTTCCATTGCTGTGACGACGGTAGGCAGCCCATTTTTCATCGAAACTTCGATGCCCAGACCATTGAAGCGGCTGCGCGTGTCATCTTGCATGTCTCGAAAGTCGTTCGGGTCCATGAACTGGCTATGTGGGTCCAGCGAAGAAAGCATGCCCTTCATTGCCGCAGTGATGAGATTGTGATAGCTGGTCTTGTTGCCATCCACGTAATCCTGGCGAACCAATTCCAGAGCCTTTGCGAAAATGGAAATCTGCGCGTAGCCGTTATCCTCTTCGGTCTTTCCTGGCTGCGCCTCTTGTGCGAATACACCCGGGAAAGCGCCGAGTACGAGACAAACCAGCAATGGCATAATCACCAGGCGCCTCATATTTGAACCTTCAACCCAAAATTCGAGAAACGGTCCCACCATCGCTCATGAGCAATTTTTAGCAACGGCCAACGCGAAGTGCTGTCTTAGTTGAGAGTCGCAAAATGAGTAGCCGTTTTCTCCATCCATCCGAGGACCGCCGTCTGCTAGTCTGCAGTTTGCGGCTGCTTGCCGCAATACGCCTTTCCTTTGCCCTCATCCTGCTGGCGCTGTACCTCGCAGCCACGGGGTTCGCTGCCCAAACAGAGGACGCCGAGTACGAATCGGTAGCTGAGGAATACATCAAAACGTATCTCGCGGCTCATCCGCTTCACGGAACTGCTCTTGGCCTCCACGAATACGATGGAAAAATCACTGACTACAGCCGCCTTGCGCTCGACGCAGAACTTTCCCGGCTGCGACGCTTCGATGATCGCCTGGTCAAGTTCGATCCAAGCAAACTGAGTCCCCGACAATCCATCGATCTACGAATTCTCCAGGCTGCCGTCAAGCGGGACCTGTTTGAACTGCAGGAGATGTCGAGCTTCGAGCGAAATCCCATGGTGTATGCGCGCGCAGCTGATGTGAATGTTTATATCAAAAGAAATTTTGCACCGCTTGAGGATCGTGTTCGCAGCCTGGTCGCAGTCGAATCGCAAATCCCAAACATTCTGATCGCAGCAAGAACAAACCTGAATGAAAAGCTTCCCAAGCCTTTTGTAGAGCTTGCCGTCCAGATCGCGAGAGGCTCGGCTGATTTTCTGAAAAAAGATCTCGTCGCCGCTGTCAGCGGACTTAAGGACGAACAGGTCCGATCTGCGTTTCAAGAAGCCAATCGCAAAGCTGCAAGTGCGCTTAACGACTACGCAGCGTGGTTGGAGCGGGAGAAACTTCCGAAAGCGTCGCTCGATTTTGCCTTGGGCGAAGAAAAATTCAGACGCTTTCTGGCCCAGACCGAACTGGTCGATTTTCCGCCGCAAAAGATTCTGGAGATCGGGATGGCGCAACTAAAAGCCGAACAGGACGCGTTCGCCGAGGCCGCGAAAAAGATTGATCCGAACAAGTCGCCGATTGAAGTCTTCAAACAAATTCAGAGCGACCATCCGACACCGGACAAACTCATCCCGGATGTCGCCAAAGACCTCGACAAAATTCGCAAGTACGTTTTGAGCCGTCACGTGGTCGGCATCCCGTCGGATGTTCGCGCGAAAGTGAAAGAGACGCCGCAGTATCTGCGCGCGACGTCTTTTGCCTCGATGGACACGCCCGGTCCATTCGAGAAACGCGCGACGGAGGCGTATTACTATGTCACGCCCACAGAACCCAATTGGCCGGAGAAACAAAAGCAGGAATGGCTCACCGCTTTCAATTATTACACGTCCGACGTCGTTTCGATCCATGAAGCTTATCCCGGCCATTATGTACAGTTCCTGCATCTGAACGCATCACCAGCCACCAAGGTGGAAAAGATCTTCGGCAGCTACGCGTTTGTCGAAGGCTGGGCGCATTACTGCGAAAAAATGATGCTCGACGAAGGATTCGGCAGCCCGACCAGCCAGACACCGAGCGACGACGAGGTGAAACGCGCGGCCAAATATCGAATGGCTCAAGCCGACGAAGCGCTGCTGCGTTTATGCCGGTTGTGTGTGTCGATCAAAATGCACACGCGAAACATGTCGATCGATGAAGCAACGAAATTTTTCCGGGACAATTGTTACTACGAGGAAAAACCGGCGCGCCAGGAGGCGATGCGCGGCACGTTTGACCCCGGTTATCTCAATTACACGCTCGGCAAATTGCAGATTCTAAAACTGCGCGACGACTACAAGGCGCAACAAGGCGACGAGTTCTCATTGCAAAAATTCCATAACGAGCTGCTCAACCACGGCATGCCGCCCATTCGCCTCCTCCGCGAGATCATGCTTAAAGACCAGAGCAAATGGAATGAAGTGCTGTAGTTTGGACTGCGCGGACATGTCCGCGCTTTCACAAGCGGCGACATGTCGCCGCACTCCAAGGCGATCACCACGGAATTTCCTTGCGATCCCGCAAGAATTTCCCAGTAAGCTCCTGCGGCGCATCGCTCGCGAGCCACACAACCGTATCCGCGCCTTCCTCCACCGAGCGCGTCGCGCCCCGGCCCCCCATGTCTGTGCGCACCCATCCTGGACAGACCGAATTTATCGCAAATTTCGGCAATGCCGCCGCGAGCTGCGATGTAATGCCGTTAAGAGCAGTCTTAGAAATGCAATAAGCCGGTGACCAGGCATCCGCGCCGCCGGTCAACTGCCCACCGCCGCTGGAGACGTTAATCACGCGGGGCCCTTTACTTTTTGCAAGCAAAGGCACGAACGCACGCGTCACCCGCAGCGCACCAAGCGTGTTCGTCTCCAGGGTCTTTCGTAATACCTCATCGGTAATTTTTAAGATCGCATCGTCACCATCAACAATAATTCCGGCATTGTTTACCAACACATCGAGGCGGTCACTGATCTTTGAAAACTCACTCGCAGCGGCGGCGACGCTAGAATTATCTGCTACATCGATCTTCAGAAAGGTCACCTTTCCGCTCTCTTTCGCGATATCATCCGCTGCTTTAAGTCCGGCCTCAGGATTCCGCGCACCTACGAAAACGTGAAATCCTTTAACGGCGAGCTGACGCGCAACTTCGCGCCCGATCCCCTTATTCGCGCCAGTGACCAAGGCGGTCTTCATGTGCTTGATGCCGCTCATTCACCGACACCTTCGTCCTCCTCAGCGGGCAAAAGATCCTTCAGCAGTGGCTGTGGATTCGACGGCAATTCCTCGACAACGCGCAATTTTTTTGTGATAGCACGCGAGCGAACGTCGACGTCTTCTATCTTCCTTGAAGCTTGATCGATTTTCTCTTTCACTGCTGACAACGCTTCACCGAATTTTCCGAACTCAGTCTTCACCGCTGCCAATACGTTCCAGACTTCGCTCGATCGCTTTTGGATCGCCAGCGTGCGAAAACCCATGTGCAAACTGTTGAGCAACGCAGCGAGCGTTGTCGGCCCAACAAACGTGACTCGGCAATCGCGCTGCACGTTTTGCACCAGGCCGACGCGACGAATCGCTTCCGCGTAAAGTCCTTCGCTTGGCAGAAACATGAGCGCAAAATCCGTTGTCTTTGGAGGATTGATGTATTTCTCACAAATATCTTTCGCGCACCGCTTCAACTGGGTCTCCAAAGTTTTGATTGCTGCTTCTACTGCCGTAGGGTCGCCATTTTCCTGCGCAGCTGTGAGACGCTCGTAATGTTCCATCGGAAATTTTGCGTCAATCGGCAACCACACCGGCGCGCCGTTCTCATCGCCGGGTAACTTGATTGCAAATTCGACACGCTCATCGGTGTCGTCGCGCGTCTTCATGTTTTTGGTAAACTGATCTGGCGTCAACATTTCTTCCAACAGAACTCCGAGCTGCCATTCGCTCCAGCCGCCCCGGGTTTTCACATTAGTAAGCACGCGCTGTAGTCCGCCGACGTCACTCGCCAGTTGCTGCATTGCGCCTAGCCCTTGATGCACTTGCTCGAGCCGATCGCTCACCAGCTTGAACGATTCCCCAAGGCGTTTTTCTAATGTGCCCTGCAATTTTTCATCGACGGTCGCGCGCATCTTGTCGATCTGTTTCGCGTTGTCCTCCTGCAATTGCCTCAGTCGAACGTCGACAGCAGATCGCACACCTTCGAGCGAGCTGGTCAATTCTTCCCGCTGATTCTTCGCTGCTGCGCCAGCTTCCTCGCGATTGCGTGAAAACTCATCGCGCAACCCGCGATCGATCATTTCCAATCGTCGGACGAGTTCCGTCTGAGCATCAAAAACGCTGCCCCTGTTAGGGCGCCTGGCTAAAAAAAAGACAACAACGGCGAGCAGGCCGCCGCCAATCAATCCGACAATCAAATAAAAAACCGGAGTCATTCTAAATCCGGTAAGAGATTCCTCGACTTCGCTGACAATGACAAGGCCAGCTAAAATCGAACCTTGACGCCGCCATACGCGGCGCGACCGAGTGCGGGGAAACCGAAGACCTCGGCGTACTGTTCGTCCGTTAAATTGTCGATCCGGCCGAAGATCGAGAGGTGCGGGTTCAATTCGTATTCGGCCGCGATGTTCACGAACGAATAATCTTCGATGTCGAAATTTGGGCCGCCGAAATTCAATTCTTCTCGTGCGTTCACGAACTTGGCTTCGACCGTTGTGCGCAATCTTTTCCACCAAAAATATGAAGCCGACGCGTAAATCTCATTACGTGGCCGACGCGGCAGACGTGCACCTTGCAACTGCGAAACGTCTTTCGAGGAAGTCTTCTCCGCCTCCAAATACGTGTAACTCGCCGTGAACACGAGATCGGGGATCGGCTGCGCGTGTAATTCGGCTTCGAGCCCCTGTGTTTCGGCCGCACCGAGGTTGAGCGTTTGGAAAAGGCCGTTAAATCCGATCACGTTCGAGAGGTCATTGTGAAAATAAGTCAGGCCGACCGCGACGCGATTTTCCCAAAGCTCCTGCCTGACACCAACATCCCAACCGAGATCTCGTTCTGGTTTCAGTCCGAAATTGTTTCCGAAAATCTTGTCCTGACTGCTTGGCGGACTAAATCCCGTCGCCACGCTGGAATGCAACGTCGTGTTCGTCTTGTCGATCTTGTAGCTCCCAGCAAACCGATAAGTCCAAACACCACCGAATTGATTAAAGTGATCGAAACGGCCGCCAGCGACGAAGATCAAGTTATGGACCGGCGTTAGCGTCGCCTGCAAGAATCCGGCGACTTCCTCGGTGTGATCGCTCAGAAAGGTTGGTTGCGGTCCAAAAATTTGCAGAACAAACGGGCGTTCCTGTCCCGCGTTGAGGCGGCTGTAGAAAAATCCTGAGGTTAGAGTGAGCCACGACGTCGGGCGCAAATCGTTTTGATAATCGATTTGCGTGCGTTCGAAGAGCGCCCGCGTCGGGCCGACAAATCCGTCCTCGTTGGGATCGTTTATTTGCCGTTCGTGATCGTAACTCAGAATAAACTTATGCTCCCACCAGTCGGTCGTTTTCCAATCGATGTGCGGAGCAATTAACCAACGCTCTGTGAGAAAATGGTCGATCGGCCGGGGATCGAAAATTGTGTTTGGATTTCCGGTGTCGCTCACAGAGTAAGTAAACAAACTACCGACGCGCAGTTGGTCGCTCGCCGCGGCGAAGCCCGTCCCAGGCGAAGGCGGGTTCGGCGACCAGCCAATGTCGGTGATTGCAGCGGTATTGCGGTAATTGTTGTTTGGACGCGCGTTGTCGGTGTCGAGACGACTCGCGCCAACTGAATAATCGAACTCCCCAATTTTCCCATAGCTCTGGGTCCATTCGCGAAAACTGTCGTACGAGCCGCCTTCTGCAGCGAATAGGATGCCTGGCGTCCCTGTGCCCTGTTTTGTAAAAATTTGAATCACGCCTGCGAGCGCGCGAGGCCCGTACAAAGTGCTCTGCGGTCCTCGCACGACTTCAATCCTGTCGATATCGTCGGTGGTAAGGTCGGCAAAGTTAAATGCGCCCTGCAGACCTTGATTGATCGGAATGCCGTCGAGCAAGACCTGTGTGTGTTCGCTTCGCAAACCACGAATGAAAACCGATGTTAATTGACCAGCAGTACCGGTCTGGACGACGGCGAGCCCAGGCACTTCGCGAAGTGCATCGCTCGCGCGTTCGATTTGCTTTTGTTCGAGATCTTCTGAGGTAATCACGCTCACCGTCGCCGGCGATTGATCGAGCGGAATATCAAAACGCGTTGCCGAGACGATCACCTGCTCAGCTTCCGCTTCGTCCGGCGAAGGAGTCGGCAGGGCTCCCTGCCCGAAGCAAATGACTGGTGCAAAGACGAGTAGCGCACCGAACCGAATTGTGGAGCGCGCGCGTCTCGCGTGCTGGTTTAGGCGTCGCGCCGAAACAGGCTTTCCTAAAAACGCGGATCGTAAGTAGTGGCATGAAACCAGAAAAGTTCGCGACGGCGCGACACCGTCGCCAACACGCGAGACGCGTGTGCTCCCCGGAAAAAACCAAACTGGACGATTTCGCATACAAAGCACCTCCAACTCCGAGAGTCGGACTTGTATGGCCAAGGCCGCATCGCCCAGCTCTCATTCTTCTTTTTGCGAAGAAGTTTTTTCGGCGTAGTCGGGATCGTTTGATCCCGACCGCGGTCATCGACCGCGGCTACAACAGCCGAATGAGGTGGACCGGACAAATATTCTGGCTCCTGGCGTATGATGCCTGTGCGGCACGCACCTTCTTCCCGCCTTCACCTACGAAACTTTCGGGGATTGGCCCAATGGGAAGTCGTATCCAGTTACAGCAGCGCAACTGCTCCCGATTCGCACGGGATTTCTTGCGCCGACCCACTTTTCCAAGCTCGCAAAGAACTGGGACGAGGAGTAGCGCCTCGCGCTCGGGGACGCAAGATTTATTTAGCGCTCAGCCACAAACCGCCGACCCAGTGGGACAATGGAACCGTCGGCCGCGAGCGTTTCCTCCTGCGCGGCAAGGGCGTGAACAACCGCGTCGCGTTTGTCGGTCGAAGTGATCGCGTTGGCGATGTATCGAAAATAATACGCCGCATTCTCTCTAATGACGCGCTCAAAAACCTTTTCAAGTGGTGCGTCGATTTCCGCGGCTTTGTGCAATTCAGTCTCGTGGTTTTCTCGCCACGCGTTCAACGTCTCGGTTTTTGATAGCACCTTGCCCAGGAACTCTTCGCTCATGACGAGCGAACCCGTCGCTTCGAGCAAACGGATCGCGCTCCTAAACCATCGCAGTGTCTTCTCATCGGCAGACTCGTACGCGAAATCTTCCACGATGATGCGTCCGCCATTCGCCAAGCTGTCCGCTGCCTGTCTAAGCGATTCATCGATCGGATGAATGTGATGGAGCGAGCGTGTGAACAGAACTGCATCAAACTGGCCCTGATCAAAATCCGGCCATGTCGCGACATGCGCGTTGACATCAAGCCGGAGCGCAGCGGCGACAGAATCACGGTCGGTGTCGATCGCTACAACAGAGTATCCGTCTTTCGATAGGCGAGCCGCCAGCTCACCTGTGCCACAGCCGACCTCGAGGATACGTCGGCATTCAGAGGGAAGAAATCGCTTGATGAAATTGTAAGTATAACGCGTTTCGAACCGCATTTTGGTTACCTTAACTCGCTGCTTGCGCTTGCCCGCCTAGGATTTATCTATTCTCGCCAATTTATACTCTTCCAAAATTGCACCCTTCTCCGAATTTAGTTGTCACCGGCGGCGCCGGATTCATTGGCTCGAATCTCACGCTGGCATTACAGGAAAAGTTTCCGGGCGCACATCTGACCGTGATTGACGATTTTCGCTCTGGTAATTTCAAGAATCTCACGGGTTATCGCGGCGATGTTGTGGCGCAAAATCTGGCGACACTCGATTGGCGAGACCAATTCGGCGACGAGAAGTTCGACGCCGTTTTTCATCTCGCGTCAATCACCGACACAACTAATCATGACCAGTTCGAACAAGTCCACGACAACGTCGAAAGTTTCAGGCGCCTGTTGAATTTTGCGCGGCCGACCAAAACTCGAATCATCTACGCTTCCTCGGCGTCCACCTACGGCGCCGCCACCCAAGCGAGCGTCGAATCAAACGGCGCCGCGCCGGCGAACGTCTATTCGTTTTCAAAAGCAATCATGGACAACATTGCGAGGCGCGCTGCTGCTGAGTCGCCTGATTGGATCATTATCGGCCTGCGTTACTTCAATGTTTATGGGCCACGCGAAGCGCACAAAGGCGTGCCTGCCAGCATGGTTTATCATCTGGCACAACAGATGAAGGCCGGCCAGCGGCCGCGCATTTTCAAACATGGCGAGCAGAAGCGCGACTTCGTTTATGTTAAGGACGCTGTCGAAGGCAGCATCCGCACGCTCAATGCGCAGGCCAGCGGAATCTATAATCTCGGTTCAGGTCAGGCGCGCTCGTTTAATGAACTGGTCGATGTCTTAAACAAACGTCTGGGCACAAATTTTCAGCCCGATTACATCGATAATCAGCACGCGCATTACCAAAACTTCACGCAGGCCGATCTCACCAATGTGCGCAGCGCGCTCGGTTACGAGCCACGCTTCCCGCTGGAAGAGGGCGTGCGCGATTACGTGCAGTGGCTGTACGGGTAGCGCAAACTTTTTGGAGTGCGGCGATCAGGGCAGCTGCCGGACCGCTTTCAAAGCGCGGACATGTCCGCGCACTCCAAAGCTACCCTTCCCAGAAAAATTTCGTTGGACGATCGATTTCCGACGGAAGGCTTTTGTGCACTGGACAGTTGAGCGCGGTTTGCTCGAGCACTTCGCGATGCGGCGAATTGGGCGGAAGCGGGATGTGGATTTCTGACGGAAGCGCGATGATCCGGCGAGGCGCGTCGTTAGACATTTCCTTTTGCACTGACACGGTCATGCCGCGCAAATCGACGCCGAGTTCCTGCGCCTTAATTCCCATGGTTGTTGTCATGCATGTGGCGAGTGCGGTCGCAACGAGATCGGTGGGGGAAAATGCCTCGCCCTTGCCCTTGTTATCAATCGGTGCGTCCGTGGAAATTTTCGATTGCGATGGGCCGTGTGTCGCGTCGCAATGCAAATCGCCGGTGTATTTGACTGAGACTTTGACCATAATTTAGCTACAGATTACCACGCACCTTCGCGGTAGGCTACGGCGACGCAGTCAGATTTTCACAGATTCAGAAGTGGCAAATCATCTGTGGCGATCGGCATCTGCTGGATTTTTGTCGAGATATCTTGCAGCCGGATCGCGCCCCTTATTCGAAACAATTCAGACATGAAAAGGGAAATCACGGGAAAGGATCTAACAAAGGAAGCGCCGCGCAGTCCGCGCCTTCGAGTTAGTGGCTATGCCATTCTTGGCCGCACCATCGACAAATGCCGCGCACTCGTGGCAGGGAACATCGGCGAATATCATTTCGATTGTCCGCTGGATCGCCATCTCTTTGAATTCAAGGGCGTTAGTGGAGAGGACTTCCGAGCGCAAATTGAGCAAGGCGCGAGCGACGAAGAGATCGTCCAATGGCTTAACCAAAGCGGCGATGAAAAAACGGCGGCGCAAATCAGGCGCTGGAGCGAGAAAATGGAAGCCAGCAGCCTCTACGACGACTTGGAGAAGCGCGATTTCTTTGTCGAAGCGGCCCGGAAACTCGGGCTTGAGCCCGAGAACACGACGACATTCGAATGGCTCGAAATCGACGATAGATTCTCTCACGCGCGGCAAGCGGCGTAGGTTGGCGCGCTTTTTAGCGTCCGCTGTCTCAGCGGACAAAGGATCGCAGAGATTGTGCGTTTCAAATGGCGCTGAAGACAGCGCACACTACACCATATTACGTCTTGATTAGCGGCGGCGGCTGGTCTTCGGTGATGCCGGTGTCGATGCCGCGGCGCAGTTTGCTGTGTCGAACGCTGTAGAGAAAATAAATCAGCATACCAATTCCGAGCCAGACAAAGAAACGGATCCAGGTGAGCACCGGTAGGCTGAGCATGAGCACGAAGCACAGGAGCACGCCGACGATCGGAAACAGCGGCACGAGTGGGACACGAAACGGCCGCGGACGCCCTGCGTCGGTCCGCCGCAAAACGGCCACGCCGACGCAGACTAGAATGAATGCGAACAATGTTCCAATGTTCGTCAAATCCGAGAGTGAGCCGATGTCGACCAGCATCGCGACTCCACCAACGACCACTCCGGTCCAGATCGTTGTCACGTATGGCGTGCGGAAGCGTGGATGAATTCGAGCAAAGTACTGCGGGAGCAAGCCGTCACGCGCCATCGCCATAAAAATGCGCGGCTGCCCGAGTTGGAAAACGAGTAACACCGAAGTCATTCCGGCAAGCGCTCCGGCACTGATCAACGCTTCGGCCCATGGTTTGCTCG
>Ga0222622_10000090_pt1 | contig 30849 bp, 28 predicted proteins | sample PLM2_5_b1metaG_FD_177335 | JGI IMG/M metagenome (GOLD analysis project Ga0222622, IMG submission 177335) | Groundwater sediment microbial communities from an aquifer in East River, Colorado, USA - PLM2_5_b1 | ecosystem: Environmental > Terrestrial > Soil > Riparian zone | place: USA: East...
ATTCGGGCGCGCCCAGGAGCGGCTCACCCAAACTCGCGAGCGCATCCGCATCGGCAAAATAAGCGGAGCCGTTGGCACGCATGCTCACATCGATCCAAAGATTGAGCGCGCGGTTTGCGAGAAACTCGGATTAAAACCAGCGACACTCTCAACCCAGGTCGTACAACGCGACCGTCACGCGGAATTCGTCACCACGCTCGCCGTGATCGCCTCCAGTGTTGATCGTTGGGGAACAGAGTTTCGTCACTTGCAACGTACAGAAGTTCTCGAAGTAGAAGAATTCTTCGGTGAAGGCCAGAAAGGCAGCTCTGCGATGCCGCACAAGCGTAACCCCATCACAAGCGAGCGGTTGAGCGGTTTGGCACGTGTGATTCGTGGGAATGCGGTTGTTGCGTTAGAGAACGTGGCGCTCTGGCATGAGCGCGACATCAGCCACTCGAGTGCCGAGCGCATCATTCTGCCGGACTCATGCATCCTGCTCGATTACATGCTGGCGAAACTGAAAGAGCTCGTCGAAAAGTTGCAGGTGTATCCGGAGCGAATGGCGCAAAATCTTGCATTAACCAAGGGCCTGTATTTCAGCCAGTCGATTTTGCTGGCACTCACGCGCGCTGGCGCGGAGCGCAAGAACGCCTATGAAGCCGTCCAACGCGCCGCGATGAAAACGTGGAAAGGCGAGGGGACATTCGCCGAAAACGCAAAACGGGAACCAGAGATCACAGCGAAACTCTCATCATCCGAGATCGATGATCTTTGTTCGCTCGACGTTCATTTCAAACATGTCGATGCGACCTTCAAAGCGCTTGGCTTGGAGTAATGCTGCAAGCCGGGTCAATTTTTCCGAGCCAAGCAATCGTTAGGGTCACAAGCAAGAAAAGCGACGCGGGGGACGCGTGCATACTCCAAAAGCTTGCGCAAAAAAAGCAAGCGCACTCACTCATATCGTAGCGCCTCGATCGGATCGAGGTTGGCGGCGCGATAGGCGGGATACAGACCGAAACCGATGCCGATTGCAGAGCAGACAAGCAACCCGGCAAGCGCCCAGCCGTAAGGAAAAATTAGATCTACTTTGAGCCATGCTGCCAGCAAATCGCCGGCGACGATTCCGAGAAGGATTCCCAGCACGCCGCCGGCCTCGGAAATGAAAACGGCCTCAGTCAAGAATTGGCGCATGATGTCACGACTGCGCGCCCCAATCGATTTGCGCACACCGATCTCTTTTGTCCGCTCAGTTACGCTTACCAGCATGATGTTCATGATCCCGATGCCCGCCGCTACGAGCGCAATGAAACTGATGACGAAGGCACCGATGCGCACCACACCCGCTACGGAGGCGAAAGCGCTCTTGAGCGAGTCGTTGGTGTAGATCTCGAAATCATTTTCCTGATTAGCGTTAAGGCCGCGCGCAATTCGCATCGCACTAATCCCTTTGTCCAATGTCCGGTTGTAGAGCTCGGTCGAGAATGGCTGGGTTGCGATGTTAACCGTGCGATTGGCCTCGCCATAATTCTCAAAAAATCTGGTGATCGGCATGATGCAAATGTCGTCCTGACTTTGTCCGAAGGAGGTGCCTTTTTCCGCGAGCACGCCGATGACTGTGTAGGTATGCCCACTCATCCGGATGACTTTGCCGATGGGTGACTCGTGCGGAAACAATCGTTTTTCGATCGTCTTTCCGACGACGATAACGTCGCGCGCAAGATCGACATCTTCTTCGTTCAGGTTGCGGCCATAGCCGAGCGTGAAGGCGTTGGCAATGAGAAAGCCTCCATTGGTGCCGACAACGGTGAGGCTCGGTGTTGTCTTTATGCCGTTGTAAACCGCTTGTCCCTTGAGATCGCGACCAAAACACTTGAGGCAAATCTCCTGCGCATCGCCCCGCATTAATTGGTAGTAACGCAGGGCCTGCCGATAGGTGACGTTACGTCGGTTCTGATATTTTTTCTTCGTTTCGCCACCGGCGTCGATATTCACCGGGTATTTTGCGAACTGAAAGACGTTTGATCCGAGAAAGCTTATCCCGCTCTCGATCGAATTCTGGAGCGCGCCGATCGCTGTCATCACCGAAATGATGGAGAACACACCGATGGTAATGCCAGTCATCGTCAGGGCAGCGCGCAATTTATTTGCGCCCAGCGAGCTCAACGCCATCGCTATGATTTCGCGAAACAACATGGTTCAGATTCGGAGTAGTGGAGTAGGGGAGTAATGGAGTGTTGCTGTCAGAATCGAATCATTACTCCAACACTCCATCCCTCCATCCCACCAGTGCTCCTACTCATATCTAAGCGCGGTCACTGGATCTAGGCGTGAAGCCGACCATGCGGGTGCAAAACCCGAGATCAGTCCCGTCAACACCGATACAAGCATGCTCACGAGCACCAGCTCGGACGAAAAATGGATCGGAAAAGATGGAAAGGCGACACCAACCAGGAAGCACATCAAAAAAGCGAAGGTCAGCCCAATAATTCCGCCGAGCAGGCAAAGCGCCGTGGACTCAATCAAGAATTGAAGGAGGATCGTCCGTCTACGCGCCCCGAGCGCCTTTCGCGTGCCGATTTCCTTTGTGCGCTCCTTTACGCTCACGAATGTGATGTTCATGATGCCGATCGCCCCGACGAAAAGCGAAAGACCGGTGATGAAAAGCCCCGCGATAGCAATTGAGTTCTTGATCGGATCAAGCGTGCTCTTCAATGCCTGCTGCTCGTTAATGCTGAAGTCGTCTTTTTTTTCCGGAGGTAATCCGCGCACGCGTCGCATCACTCCTGCGAGTTCGTCTTTGGCGTCGGCCAGCTTCGTCTTGTCCTTCACTTTTACGAGAATTTCCGCTTCGCTTTTTGCGGTGAAATATTTCTGAAACGCGGGCAGGGGCATCACCACAATCGAATCCAGACTAAAAAGTCCGAGAAAGGAGCCTTGCCGGGAAATCACGCCGACCACTTTGAAGGGCTGACCGTTAATCAGGACCGATTTGGCAATTGGGCTGGTCGATGGAAAAAGCGCATCGGCCACATCGTAGCCGATCACGCAGACATTCGCGCCTCCGCGTGATTCCAGTTCGTTGAAAAAACGGCCTTCTTTGAAATCAAATGTCGATGTGATGATGTAATCCGACACGGTGCCGCGGATCAAAACATTGCCCACCTCGCTGTCCATGTATTTGACGCTTCGGTAAACACTGGAGGTCGGAATAGCGATGGCCAGGTTGGAGTTCGGCGTCATCGCAATCATGCGATTGACTCCATCCGCGTACTCGGTCTTGATCTTCTTGCGGTCGCGATAATTCCACCAATCGTCCACATTCTTCCATGGCCATTGCCCGACGTAGAGAACGTCGTCGCCGAAAATGGCCATGCTCTTATCGAACCCGACTTGAATTCCGCCAATGGCGGTGCCCATCAAAGTGACGGCTACAATGCCAATGATGACGCCGAGTGCGGTGAGAGTGGAACGCGTCATGTTAGAGCGCATTTGCGCGACCGCGATCTTCCAACTCTCGGCCAATTCGTAGAGGAAGCGTTTCATTCGCGAGATTAACTCACTGCCACTGACTCAAGCTGCGGAACAAATCCGCGTTCGTCGCTTTCAATGATACCGTCACGCAAATGAACGGTCCGACGCGCGTGTGCGGCAATATCGCGCTCGTGTGTGACGAGAATGATGGTGTTGCCGCGGTGATACAGGTCCTCGAGCAACGCCATTATCTCTTCACCGGTTTTTGAATCCAGATTGCCTGTAGGTTCGTCGGCTAGAATAATCGAAGGATTATTCACCAGAGCGCGCGCGATCGCTACGCGCTGGCGCTGACCACCGGACAGTTCGTTCGGCTTATGATGAATCCGGTCGCCCAGGCCAACATCGACAAGTGCCTGGGTCGCGCGTTCTTCTCGCGCTTCCGGATGCATACCAGCGTAAATAAGGGGGAGCTCGACATTGCGCAGGCTGGTCGAGCGCGGGAGCAAGTTAAATGTTTGAAAGACGAAGCCAATTTCCCGATTTCGAATCGCGGCCAGTTCGTCATCGTCCATCGCTGCTACATTCTTTCCGTTGAACTCGTAACGTCCGGAAGTGGGGGTATCCAGGCAACCAAACATGTTCATGAGCGTCGATTTGCCGCTACCGCTCGGCCCCATGATCGCGACGTACTCGTTGCTATGAATTTGCAGAGAAACGCCGCGTAATGCGCGCACCGTCTCTTCGCCCATCACGTAATCTTTCGTGATATTCTCGATATCGATGACGACGGGACCTAACGGTTGAGTCACATCAGAGTTCGTCGTGTTCATCAAACACTTGTGCGCGGCGCGCTCGTCCGATTATTTTACGGCTTCCTTGTCGATCGTGAGTTTGGCGCCGTCCTTTAGTTTGCGGCTAATCGCGCTGTAACTGCCAGAAACGACTTCGTCGTCCGGTTGGACGCCACTCTTGATCTCCATGTATGTGTCATCCGCGATCCCGGTCGTCACCTTCACCATATGCGCCTTGCTGCCCTTTTTTAGAAACACAACCTTTGCCAGTTTTTCGTGTTCCTCTTTCTGCGTCGCCTTTTGCTGGCGCTCATTCACGTAGTCCGCGCTGTTGTCTCCTTTGTCGCGCGTATCGATTTTCTGCTTTTTCTTTTCGATCTCTTCCGGGCTCAAATTGGTATCGCCAGTGCGAATGGTGACACTTTGCATTGGCACCGCCACGACATCTTTGACCATGTTCGTTTCGATGTCCGCGGTACAGCTCAGGCCCGGTTTCAACGTCACATCATGATCGTCAATTCGAACCTTAACTTGGAAATTCGTGACTTCTTCTTGCGTGCCCGAGCCTGTGGTCGTTCCGGTGTTGGCGATCTGGTAGACCGTACCGCGAAATTTGCGATCACCGTATGCATCGATCTTGACGTTGGCCTTGTCCCCGACCTTCACGTTCACAACATCGTTCTCATTCACATCGACGCGTGCCTCCATGTGACCGAGATCAGCCACGCGCATTACTTCCGTGCCGGCGAATTGCCCCGTCGCTACGATGCGTTCGCCCAACTTGCTGTTCAAAATTGTCACTGTCCCATCGATCGGCGAATAAACGGTCGTCTTCGAAAGTTGATCGCGCGCCTGACTCGAACCCGCTTGCGCGCGCTCGATTTCATGGAGCGAGCTCTCGTAGGTATTCTTGGCCACGTCGTAAGCAGCCTGCGCAGCATTGAATTCCTGCTCTGAAATCAGCTTCTTGTTGAAGAGGTCCTCCGCCCTTTTGAAGTCATGTTCCGCCTTAAACATCGTCGCCTTCTGCTGAAGATTCGTTGCCTTGGCTGAGCTGATCGCCGCCTCCTGTTGCTCGAGCAACGCCTTGTAGGAATCCGGCTTTATCCGAACGAGCAGATCACCCTTGTTGACCGCCTTGCCATCTTCGACCGGCAAATCGATGATTTCGCCAGCCACTTCCGGTGAGATTTTTACTTCCGTTTCCGGCTGCACTTTGCCCGTGGCCGAAACCGTCTGCATAATTGTTTTGCGCACCGCTTTTTCGGTTGTGACCGGAATCGGCTTCTCGCGCTTGCTCCAGATGATCGACACAGCGATCCAGAGAATGATCAGGCCAATCGATCCGAAGATAATTTGCTTTTTGCGCCGAGCACGACGCTGCTTTGCCGTCAAAGGCGCGGGCGCAGGGGTGCTGACAGTTTGGTGCATTGGAGGAGGGGTTGTTGAGATGAAAGCGTCAGCGTTAGTTGGTTGTTTGACTCTTGCAAACGAAATCCCGTTCATGACAACCTTGAGATGCGGACAGGTGCGGCTTTGGATTCAACTACTTATGGTTTCAGTGCAGGATGCCGATCTTTGCTCAGAATGGCGCAGACTCGTTCCCTCGCGAGATCGAATTTGGTGAATCGCCCATTCCGCGTGCTCTGCGATTAGTGGCTCTTCATCGGCTAAAGCGCGTTCGAGCGCCGGAATGTCGGATACGTCGCCTGCATTACCCAAGGCGACACACACATTGCGCAGAAACCCGCGACGCTTGATCCGTTTGATTGGTGAATTTTTGAAAACCGAGCGGAACTCTGCGTCGGTCAGTTCGAGATATTCCCGTAACGACATGCCGATGGTCGAATGGCGCGCCGCGAAAGCTGTTTCGTGGGAAACCTGCGCGAACCGGTTCCATGGGCACGCGTCCAGACAGTCATCGCACCCGAAGATGCGATCTCCGACGAGCGGCCGAAGCTCCAGCGGGATGGAACCCTTCAGTTCAATTGTCAGGTAGGAAATACAACGTCGCGCATCGAGTCGATGCGGGGCTGTAATCGCACCAGTCGGGCACGCTTTGATGCAACGTTCACATGTTCCACAGCGATCGGCGACTGGTTGATCCGGTGGCAATTCGAGCGTCGTCAAAATCTCCGCGAGAAAAAACCATGTTCCAAGGCGTTCATCGATTAACATCGTGTTTTTGCCATGCCAGCCAATACCAGCTTGCGCTGCGTGATCGCGTTCCAGGATCGGCCCGGTGTCCACGTAACATTTTTGCTGTCCGCCCAAGTCGCGAAGAAACGTGTCGATCTTGTCGAGCTTGCTTTCGACAACTTGGTGGTAATCGTCACCCCACGCATATCGCGCGATCTTTCCCTTAGCGTCCTCAGACGCCTGAACTTGTTCACCCTGAAAATAATTCAGCGCCAATACAACGATCGATCGCGCGCCGGGCAAAACTTTCTGCGGATCGCAACGCTTCTCTTCGCCGCGCTCCATGTAATTCATTTCGCCGTGTGCGCCCTTGCGCAACCATGCGCGAAATTCAGTTCCGTACGTAGGCGCAGCGCAAGCCGCTATGCGACACGAATCGAAGCCAATCTCGTGCGCAAAAGAGGTGAGTCGTTCCTTCAATTCTGCTCTCGAAATTTCGAGCGTCATAACGTAGCAATTAGTGGTTCTACTCTCCAATTTGGGGCAAGTCTTCCAAGCTTGCTCAGAATCGCCACGGCAACTTCTTCGTCTGTGAACACGGATGTATCGACGCGAATATTTGCAATGCGCGCGTAAAGCGGCAGGCGCACTTTTGATATTCGGGCAAATGCTTCTCTTGGATTCTCGCGTTGCAGCAAAGGCCGGGCCGGTGTTCGCGAGGCTCGTTCGAAAAGCGTTTCCTCATTACCGTCCAGCCAAACCACGATGCCGAGGCGTTCTGAGAGATCCATATTCTCTTCCCGCAATACGATTCCGCCGCCTGTTACGATGATCGACTGTTTAGCCGGCACGAGTTCACGAAGTGCTTGAGTTTCGGCGCGGCGAAATGCTTGCTCGCCATGGCTGGAAAAGATTTCGGCAATTGAGGCTCCAAACTGCGAGGCAACGATCTCGTCAGTATCGATCAAGGGAAGGTTTGTCCGTCGCTGCAGGCAACATCCTACGGACGATTTTCCCGCTCCCATCATGCCGATCAGAACGATCGATTTGGGCGTGCCGTCCACCGCCCAATATCTCATTAACACCCGAACTCAGCCAGATGCAGTTCCTGTCATGTTGAGCGAAGCGAAACATCTCTGAATGTTCCTCCTTTGCCGCCGAACAGATGATTCCTCGCTGCGCTCGGAATGACAGGATGCTTGGCGTTTGACAGAATGGAGCCTGCGAGCGCCGAGCGACATAGACGGGAAGCCCGAAGCGTGAGTTCGCTGGCGCAAACGAATCAAACGCCCTACAATTTGCCCATGCCTGAACCGAAACCTGTCGTCGCCATTATCATGGGGAGCAAATCGGACTGGGAAACGATGCGGCACGCTGTGGAAACGCTGGATGATCTTGGTGTGCCGAATGAAGCACGCGTCCTGTCCGCCCATCGGACTCCCGATGCCACCGCAGAGTTTGCGCGAAAAGCAGCGGATCGCGGGTTCCGAGTCATCATCGCAGGCGCGGGCGGCGCAGCGCATCTGGCAGGAGTCATTGCCGCTCACACGTGGCTGCCCGTTCTCGGTGTTCCGATTCAATCGAAGCTCCAGGGACTCGACTCTCTGTTATCCACCGCGCAAATGCCGGGCGGTATTCCCGTCGGTACGTTGGCGATCGGTGATGCCGGCGCGAAAAACGCCGCGCTTCTCGCGGCGGCGATTCTCGCCACGTCCGATAAGACGATTCGTCAGAAATTGGAGGCATTCCGCAAAACCCAATCCGAAGCCGTACTCTCCGCGAAATTGCCAAAATGACGACGGTGATTTCAACCGACCGCGCTGCGGCGGTTGAACTGCTACGCAAAGGCGAAATCGTCGCTTTGCCCACCGAAACAGTTTACGGGCTCGCTGCTGACGCATTAAATCCGATTGCGGTCGCGGAAATCTTCGAAGCGAAGGAACGCCCGCGCTTCGATCCACTGATCGTTCATCTTCCGTGCCGCGACTGGTTGGCAAAAATCGCCAATGTTCCGGAACAAAATGGACAACTGATCTCAAAATTAACCGACAAGTTCTGGCCGGGCCCCTTCACGATAGTTTTACCGAAGCGCCAAATTGTTCCTGAAATCGTGACTGCTGGTCTTGACACGGTTGCGCTGCGAATCAGCGGACATCCAGTCTTTTCCCAAATCATTCAGCTGTTTGGAAAACCACTTGCCGCACCAAGTGCAAATCGTTTTGGCCGAGTCAGTCCAACCACGGCGCAACACGTGCTCGATGAACTCGATGCACGAATTCCGCTGATCATCGACGCAGGGCCAACCGAGCATGGAATTGAATCGACAATCATCAGCGTGCGGGAAAACAGCATCGACCTCCTGCGCCGTGGGCCAGTTACAGCAGAGCAATTATCTGAATTTGCCAAGATCAAGCTCGCCGCATCAACTGCGCGGAAAATTTCAGCGCCGGGACAACTGCCGTCGCATTACGCGCCGAGAACGCCGTTGCGGGTGGTCGAGAATGCCGAATCATTTTCGCCGCCCAAAAACCAGCGCGTCGGCTTGCTAGCATGGTCTCCCGTATCAGGGAAGGAAGATCTGCAGAGTCCCCGGCGGCGGACTGGAGACGGCCGCTCGTTGAAATTTGTCGCAGTTCGAAATCTGAGCGCGCATCAGGATTTGCGGGAGGCCGCAGCGAATTTCTTTCGCTACCTGCGCGAGCTCGACGTGCTCGGTCTCGATCTTATCGTTGCGGAACGAGTTCCCTCTCAGGGACTCGGCGCGGCGATTCTTGATCGGCTCGAGCGGGCGTCGCACGACTAGTCTGTTGGCCCAGACACGCTTGAATGAATCCCTTGAACAGCGGATGCGGTTTGTTCGGTTTGCTTTGGAATTCAGGATGATATTGGCAGCCAACAAAATACGGGTGATCGCGAAGCTCGATCAATTCAGCGAGAGTGCCATCAGGTGATGTTCCTGAAATCACAAAGCCTTTGGCGTTCATTCGGTCGCGATATTTCATGTTGAACTCGTAACGATGCCGGTGCCGCTCCGTGACCTCGGTGTCACCGTAGATTCTTTCCGCGAGCGTGCCCTCAACAATTTTGGTTGGCCACGTGCCTAGCCGCATGCTTGCCCCTTTGTTGCGAACACCACGCTGCTCTTCCAGTAACGAGATGACCGGCTCTGAGGTGTTCTTGTCGAACTCCGTGCTGTTTGCGTTTTTGATGACACAGACGTTCCTCGCAAATTCAATCGTCGCGACCTGCATGCCGAGACAAAGACCCAGAAACGGAACCTCGCGCTCGCGCGCGAAACGCGCGGCGTTAATTTTTCCTTCAACGCCGCGAACGCCAAATCCGCCGGGAATCAGGACGCCGGCGACATCTTTCAATTGGGCATCGACGCCACGCTCCAGCGATTCGGCATCAATAAGTTTCAGGTCGATTCCACAGTCCTCGCTGGCAGCGGCGTGAGTGAGTGATTCGTAGATGCTCTTATAGGCGTCGCGGACGTCCATGTATTTGCCGACGACCGCGATCTTGACGCGTTTGCTTGGGCTGACGACACGGTCGACGAATTTTCGCCAGTCTGCCAGATCAGGCGTAGGCGTTTTCAGATGCAACAAGTCGCACACCAGTTGGTCGAGTCCCTCGGAATGTAGAGTCAGCGGCACTTCGTAAATCGTGTGCTCGACGTCGCGTTCCTCGATCACGGCTTTTTCAGAGACGCTGCAGAACATCGACAGTTTCCGACGCACATCACGGTCGAGCGGTTGCTCGGCGCGGCAAATTAGCACCTGCGGCTGCAAGCCGATTTCACGGAGCTTCGCCACGCTTTGCTGAGTTGGCTTTGTTTTTAATTCATGCGCCGCTTTTATGTACGGAACAAGCGTGACGTGCATGTTTATCACATTTTCCGGGCCAACCTCGAGAATGAACTGCCGGATCGCTTCTAGAAACGGGAGGCCTTCAATGTCCCCGGTCGTACCGCCGATCTCCGTGATCACGACGTCGTATTTGCTCTCGTCGGAGAGTTCGCGGATACGACCCTTAATCACATCAGTAACGTGCGGGATCACCTGCACCGTCTTTCCCAGATAATCGCCCCGCCGCTCCTTTAGAATCACTGTCTCGTAAACCTGACCACTGGTCAGGTTGTTATGTCGAGTAAGGACACAATTGGTGAAGCGCTCGTAATGGCCAAGATCGAGATCCGTCTCCGCGCCGTCGTTGAGCACGTAAACTTCCCCGTGTTGAAACGGGTTCATCGTTCCGGGATCAACATTCAGATAAGGATCGAATTTTTGGAGAACAACGCGCAGACGACGAGCTTCAAGCAGTGTGCCAAGAGAGGCTGCGGTCAAGCCTTTGCCTAACGAACTCACGACGCCACCAGTAACGAAAATGTATTTCATCTGGAGAGAAACCTTTGTTGTGCGCGAGCGAGTTTTTGCTCCAGCGCTTTTGCGTCCGCCGGCGTATCCACGCCAGGTGAACCATGTCTAGTAACGAGCACATGAACTTTTACACCATTTTCTAATGCGCGCAATTGCTCCAACGACTCGGCCTGCTCCAGCGGACTCGGTTTCCATTTCACAAACTGGAGAAGCGCGTCGCGACGAAAACCGTAAATGCCTTGATGGCGCAGATAGCGAAAACCGGAAGGTTTGGCAGGGTAGGGGATAACGCTTCGCGAGAAGTAAAGAGCGCAATTATTCCGATCTAGGACGACTTTGTTTTGGTGCGGTGATTCTGCTTCGGCAGGATTCTGGAACGGATGCGCGGCAGTGACCATGTCGATCTTGCGACCCGACTGCAGTTTTTCGACAAGATTGTCGATTAAACGGGGATCGATCAACGGCTCATCGCCTTGGATGTTAATCACGAACTCGAAGTTTTTCGCATGGCGCGCCACCTCGGCTACCCGATCGGTCCCGCTGCGGTGTTTCGGCGAAGTCACGGCGACCTCGGCGCCCCAATCGAAAGCGGCTTTGGCGACGCGCATGTCGTCGGTCGCAACGATGAGAGCGTCGAGTTTTTTGGTATGCTGGCAGCGTTCCCACACGTGGCGCAAAAGGGGCTTACCAGCAATGGAATGCAGTGGTTTTCCCGGAAAACGTGTAGAACCCCAGCGAGCTGGAATAATGCCGAGTGCCTTACCCATTGGACCGGACAGCAAATTGACTTGCATTGAAATGCGCGGTCATTCCGAGGGATCCCGCGCCTTGGTCGTGACGCACGAATGCTTGCTCGCGCGCCCGACTACCGATTGTGAGGTCCCTCGCCGTCTTTGCGGCTCGGGATGACATCGTGATCATCATTGCTGGTCTAAAATGATTTGCGCTGCGGCGGACAAGTCCTCAGCAATCCAATCTGCCTTGCTGTCGTCCGTGTCACCGTAAGGTCCCGTTTTAACCCGGATCGCACGCACAGCCGCGTTGTGTCCACATTCGACGTCGGTCTCCTTATCGCCAATCAAGAAAGAACGAGAAAGACTAAGTTGGTGTTCTCGCGCGGCCGCGACGATCATTCCAGTCGCAGGCTTCCGACAGTTACACTGCTGGCCGGGGGCGTCGGGACAAAAATAAGATGCATCGATCAAACCATCGCCCAGTTGCCGCAACACTTCTGCTTCGACAGCTCGATATTGTTCCAGCGTGAAGAGACCGCGACCGATGCCGCTCTGATTTGTAATGATAACGAGTTTGAACCCGTTCGATTTCAAACGCCGCAGCGCTTCCGTCGCGCCGGGAAAGACCTTCACGTCTTTCGGATCCGAACAATAGTCGCGATCTTCAATGATAGTTCCGTCGCGATCGACAAAAACCGCCGCGGACAGCGCATCAGTCATCCCGGCTGTCCTCTTGGAAACTGGCCATAAGTTCATCGCGCGTCACAGTGGCTGTTCCTAGTTTACTCACCACAACTGCACTCCCATGGTTGGCGATTTCCGCCGCCTCAATCGGAGTCGCTCCGCAAACAAGTCCAAGGGTGAAAAGAGCAATGGCAGTGTCGCCCGCGCCGGAGACATCGAAAACCTGCCGTGCCTTCGTGGGAATGTAATGCGGCGCTTCGTTCTGTTGGAAGAGCATCATCCCGTGTTCGCCCAGCGTGACCAGAACATATTTTGTTTCCCATTTCTTGAGAAGCGCTTCGCCCGCACGCCTGAGATCGCCATCCTGCGGCGGAACATTATCCGGGTCGCGACCGGGAATACCAGCGGCGAGCAGAGCTTCTGCGCGGTTTGGCTTAACTACTGTGACACCGCGCCAGTCGACCAGATGACGAGGGTTCGGATCAGCAGCAACGATCTTTCCGGCCGAGCGCGCATTCTCTGTGATTTGCGAAACCATCTTTGTCGACAAGAAACCCTTGCCGTAATCTTCAAAAATGATCGCGTCGATGTCGGGAATATTCTTCTGGACTGCTGCTACGACTTGCTGAAGCTGCCGTGGCGATGGCCCGCTAAACTGTTCCCGATCGACACGGACAACTTGTTGGTGACGCGCGATTATCCGCGTTTTCAGAATTGTCCGAAACGACTCGTCTTCAACCGCATTGGAGATATCGATTTCTTGTCTCGTCAGCAGTTCCTTGAGTTGCTGCCCACTGCGGTCTTTTCCGAGCAATCCGACGGTCGCGACGTGATCCACAAACTCGCGCAAGTTCCGCGCAACGTTGGCAGCGCCTCCCGGGTAGAACGATTCTTCGATCACCTCTACAACCGGGACCGGCGCTTCTGGTGATATGCGACCGACCTTTCCCCACACAAATTCGTCGAGCATCAGATCGCCAATCACTGTTATTCGTTTTGAAGCTGCGCGATCGAGGATGTGCTCTAGTCGATTGAGATCCATAGGGCAGGCAGGCGGCGATGCGGCCGGGGCACCGGAGCCGTTCGATTAAGGTGAGTCAATTTCTTTTCAGCGTCGATTTGTGTACAGCAGCTGTTCCGGTTAAAGTTCGCTCCATTAAATCCTGAATACGAACCCGAAATCAACAGTCGAAAGTGCCAATGATCCCGTTTACCAGATGTTTTAAGCTAAGCGTATGCGTACTTTGTGGGTTTGCACTGTGCGCAAGTGCCACCCAAGCCCCACAGCACATCGATATTAAAAAACTAACGACTACTGTCGAAGACGTTGTCGTGCCGCTGCCGAACGAAATTTTCGGTGCGCTCAACAAATTAGGCGGAGTGAACTGGAAACAACACGTCCGTAGCGACAAGGGACCGAATTTTACCGAGAGGCCGCGTATTGCTCTTTTACTTGGAACAGTCATCGCCGACGGCTTTATAGCGGTGCAAGCGGAAGACGCGCCCACCGTCAAAGACATCGGGCAGCGCGTCCTCACCTTGGCCAAGGGAATCGGCGTGGGAAATTCAATCACCCCGCACGCAAAGGCGATTATTGAGGCCGCAGACAAGCGTAATTGGGAAAATGTGCGGCAGGAACTGGATCGAACGCAAAACAGCGTGCAACAGGCAATGAACGAGGTACACGATGAAAAACTGTCGCAGCTTGTCAGCTTGGGCGGGTGGCTGCGTGGCACCGAAGTGTTGACCTCAGTAGTGACGGAGCATTTTTCCAGCGATGGCGCCGAATTGCTGCATCAACCAGATCTGCTTTCTTATTTTCAAACAAGGCTCCAAGCCATGCCCGAGTTCAATCTCCCGATCATCCGCCAAATTCAAGATGCTCTGGTCGAGGTAAAACCTTTGATTGACGTCGGAGATCGGCGCATTCCTGCCGACTCAGTGAAAAAGGTCAATGAGATCACGACGCGGCTCGGCCACGGGATCGTGACGAGAGACTGAGGAACTTCGATGAAACGATTCGCAAAAGTAATCTTCCGGACGAGCCCCGTATTGCTGGGGCTATTGGCGCTGCACCCCGCGATTTTCGCCTCCGTTGATGACGCACAGTCCTTCGCTCTTCAGGCGGCCGAACCATATGTGAAGCAAGGCTTTCAGGTGCGTGAGGATTACTGGGGAGGCGACTTGGGGGCCGGAGAAAAAAAGGCAGTGCGGCAGCAATTATTCAAGGGCAACGAATATTGGTTCTGGCTGGGAACAGAGGTCGATAAGGCAAAGGTCTCTGTTCACGTTTATGACTCGGATGGAAAGCTGGCAGAAGAATCAGACGGCTGGCAGAAGGGCCACTTCGCGGCTGCACACGTCATTCCAAAAGCTACCGGCAGCTACTTCATCATAGTTAGCGTTGAAGAGTCGCCGGAGGAACGCACGCATTGGGCGCTGGTATATGGTTTCCGGTAAGTTTAGACTCGTGTCGTCGGCATCGTGCCGATAGAGCATTGGCTGGAAGCCAGTGCCACGACGATGACTGAAACGCGCACTTTGCAGTTTGAGAACCCCCGCGCTTTGCAATCTCTCTACGCAAATGACATTAAGCTTTTGAAGAACCTCGAGGATTCCCTTGGTGTCAGAGTGACCACGCGTGAAGGCTGGGTCAAACTAGAGGGCGATCGAAACCGTGTCGATAAAGCGCAACAGGTGTTCGAACAGCTTGAAAAAGCCCGCCAGCAAGGCGTGGAGATTCAGAAACATGAATTTGATTATGCCCTCAAGGCCGTGAGCGAAGAAAACGATCAAAACCTCGGCGAGATAGTTTCGACGAAAATCATTACGTCTTCACGCAAGCCGCCGATTGTGGCGCGAAGCGGGAATCAACGGGCGTACGTTGAGGCAATTCAAAAGCACGACGTCGTTTTTGGGATTGGACCTGCGGGAACGGGCAAAACTTATCTCGCAGTCGCAATGGCGGTGGCGGCACTGAAGAAAGAGCAGGTGGCGCGGATAATTTTGACGCGCCCTGCCGTGGAGGCCGGTGAAGCGCTGGGTTTTCTTCCGGGTGACCTCGAACAAAAGATTACGCCGTATCTGCGTCCGCTCTACGATGCGTTACGTGAGATGCTAGAGCCGGAGGAAATGGAGCGAGCGATTGCGCGCCAGACCATTGAAGTGGCCCCGCTGGCATACATGCGCGGCCGCACTTTGAATAACGCCTTTGTTATCCTCGATGAAGCGCAAAACACAACTACCGAGCAGATGTTCATGTTGCTAACGCGAATTGGCTTGCATTCCAAATGCGTGGTGACTGGCGACGTCACACAAATTGATTTGCCAGCCAACAAACGCTCCGGAGTCGTCGAAGCATTGCAGGCGTTGAAGACAGTGCCCGGAATCGCAACCGTGTATTTTTCAGAGCGTGATGTGGTGCGACATGAACTGGTGCGCGCGATCATTGGCGCCTACCAGCAGCACCGCTCACCCGCGCCGGCATCGCGCAAATAAAGAGCCATATGTTCGATTTTCTGAAACGCGGGCGATTAGTCAGACGCGGCCTCGCTTCCAGGAAAACGCGGCGGCGACGGGCGCGAAACGATCTCACGCGCAATCTCGAGTACTCGCTGTATGCAAAGCTTTTCATCTTCGCCGCGTTTGCTGGCGGCCTTGCTTTTCTTGTCTTTAGTGGCCAACAGCCGGAGCCAACGAAGAATTTCATAATCGCTCTGCTCGTTTTGGCGACGGCACTTACGCAGCTTTGGATCAATCAGCCGAAGAGCTTTTCGCAAAACTCGCGAATTCTCCTTGTCTTTGGCGTTATGCTTGCGCAACTGGCCGTCACCAAACTGCTGCTGGTCATTTGTAACAGTGGTAGTTACCGATTCTTAAAGCCGGAAATGGCCGGTTTGATCACACCCTATGCCTTTGCACCGCTCGTGTTGAGCGTGCTGCTTGGTCGGCAGCACGGTCTCTATGCTGCATTCTTTGTGAGCTTATGGAGCAGCATGTTATTTGGTCCAATTGATGCCCCCCTTCTATTAACCAGCCTGATTAGCGGGTTCACGGCAGTCTCACTCACTTTACAAGTGCGACGCCGCAGCAAATTGATCCGCGCCGGCATCTATGTCGGGCTCGCGATCTGGCTGTTGTCACTAACGTTTGGTTTAATCGGGCCGATCAATTGGTTTTATCCAACAGCAAATGACTGGGGCATGCTCGGCCTGCAAAGCGCACTGGCTATCGGCAATGGAATTTTGACTGCGACCTTGGTAGGCGGCGTGCTACCGGTGCTGGAGAATCTTTTTGGGATCACGACGGATATCTCCTGGCTGGAGGCATCAGACTTAAACCATCCGTTGTTGCGACGCATGACCATCGAAGCGCCGGGCACTTATCATCATAGCCTCGTAGTGGCCAATCTCGCCGAAGCCGCCGCGGAAGCCATCGGCGCGAATGCGACGCTCAGCCGCGTCTGCGCTTATTTCCACGACGTCGGTAAACTGGTGAAACCAGAGTACTTTACAGAGAACATGAGCTTTGAACGCAATCCGCACGATGACCTCGCGCCAACAATGAGCTCATTGATCATCATCGCGCACGTGAAGGAAGGTGTCGATCTCGCGCTCAAGCACCGGCTAAACCAGCGCATCATCGATATTATCCAGGAGCATCACGGCACATCGGTTGTCCGTTATTTTTATCAACGCGCGCTTCAGCAGCATGAAGACGCGCGCGCGGGCGGCAAAATCATGAAGCTTCGCGAGGACGATATTCCAGAAGTGCGCGAAGAGAGTTTTCGCTACAGCGGACCGAAACCGCAGACAAAAGAAAGCGCAATTGTTAGCCTCGCTGACACCGTTGAGAGCGCGTCGCGCAGTCTGGAAAAACCAACTCCGCAGAAAATAGAATCGCTCGTGAACGAGCTGATCGAGGAACGTATTAGCGACCGGCAGTTGGACGACTGCGACTTGACGCTCGGCGAACTGAAGGTCATCGGCGACCGTTTTCGATTCACGCTTTTGATGATGTTGCACAGCCGGATCGCTTATCCGAAGCACGGCGCCAAAACGCACGTCGTGCCTCGCGATGAAACTGTGCGCCCAGACGTGATGGCTGCTTCGCGAAAGCCCGAAACCGCGCCGCCCGTGTCAGCTGCTTAGGCAAGGGGCCACTCTGAAACTTGTTCCGCGAGTCAAGCCGCTGGACGCGTTATCTTGAACTTACAATTCCGGTGGACGAGCCCGCGGTTCGCGGTCCCTTGAGCCGGCGGTACTTGGAATTGTGACAAACGGCCCACCTTCCAGTGGCGTGGCTTTTGTGAAGGCGACATCGGGCATTTCGCTCGGCAATCCTTCGAGGGGAAAGTCTTTTCGCAGCGGGAAGTACGGATAGCCGTCCCACATTAAGATGCGACGCAGATCGGGATGTCCGTTGAATCCAACGCCCATCATGTCGTAAGCCTCGCGCTCGTGCCAGTTCGCTGTCGGCCAGATATCGGAAACGGTATCCACAACACCAGCCTCTTCGGGAACTTTCAGCTTGAGGCGCAGATGAGCGCCGAGCTGCATCGAGTAAAGGTGATAAACCATTGCGTAACGCGGCTCTTCGCCGAAATTGTCGATGCTTGTGATGTCGATCAGATAATCGAACGAAAGCTCGTCGCGAGAGAACTTCGCGATTTCGCGAAGATCATTGGCCGCAATCGTGTACGTCGTCTCGCTGCGAAATTTAGTCTTGCTCTGAATCTTTCCGCCAAATGATTTGTTCAGCAAAGCGACCGCTTCCTCGCGAGTCATGACAATGCTTCCTCGAATCTCTCGACTAATTCCGGCATCTGATTCCTGAACGAGCGCTCGCGGGAAATCTTCTCCTGCAATTTCATTAAACCGGCGAGTAACGCTTCCGGACGCGGCGGACACCCGGAAATGTAAACATCAACCGGAATCAGTTGATCGATTCCCTGCAGAGTTGCATAGGAGCGATACATGCCGCCGGTGGAAGCGCAGGCGCCCATGGCGATCACCCACTTGGGCTCCGGCATCTGCTCGTAAATTCGTTTGACTGCCAGCGCCATTTTGTAGGTCACAGTGCCCGCCACGATCATGACATCGCATTGGCGCGGTGAGAAGCGCATTACCTCTGCACCGAATCGCGCGATATCGAAGCGGGAGGCTGCGGTTGCCATCAACTCGATCGCGCAACAGGCAAGCCCCATCGGCATTGGCCAAAGCGAATTTTTGCGGACCCAATTGAGCGCGGCATCAAATCGCGTAAAAATCACGTTGCCTTCGATCTTAGAATCGTGCGTTGTTAGGCGAGTTTCAGCCATCAGCAAACAGTAAGATCGCGCTTAACCCTCGCAAGAGAAAACCAGCCACAGATTGACACAGATGAAACACGGATTACGAAGGAAACACCCTAACATGAATCTGTGTAAGTCCGTCTTCATTCGTGGTTAATTTCCTAATTCTTTTCAGCAAAAGTATCTCATGACGGAATTGAGCCGCACGCATCTCGACGAAATCGAGAACCAAAGCATTTTTATTTTTCGCGAGGCGTATCACGCTTTCAAGAACATCGCCATGCCGTGGTCGATGGGAAAAGACTCAAACGTTCTCGTCTGGCTGGCGCGAAAATCTTTTTTCGGTCGCGTGCCCTTCCCGGTTTTGCACATCGACACCACTTACGAGTTTCCGGAGATGGTGGAATTCCGCGAATGGGCGAGGAAGCATCACAACCTCAATCTTATTGTAAAAATCAATACGGAAGCGCGCACACGCGGCGTCGGGTACGAGACGCACGATCCAGTGACAGTGACGCATGAACTAAAGACGGTCGCGTTGCAACAAGCACTCGCAGAATACAAATGGGACGCGCTAATCACCGGCATTCGTCGCGACGAAGATCCCACGCGCGCGAAGGAGAGATACTTTTCACCGCGCAACGCGCAGTTTGAATGGGATTACAAGGATCAGCCGCCTGAATTCTGGAGCCAGTTCGTAACCACAGCTGCAAAAGGCGAACATGTCCGTGTACAACCGTTGCTCGATTGGACCGAGGTAGATATCTGGCGGTACATCCAGCGAGAAAAGATTCCGATTCCGAACATGTATTTCGCCCGAGCCGGGAAACGTTTTCGTTCACTCGGTTGTAGTCCCATTACGCATCCGATCGAAAGCAACGCATCCACTATCGACGAGATCATTGCCGAACTAGAAGCGACAAAAACAACCGAGCGCGCCGGACGTGCGCAGGACCATTATGAGCGAAACGCAATGCAGAAGTTGCGCGCAAAAGGATTTCTATGATCGGAGAAGCAAACGCTCAACGCTCAACGCTCAACGTTCAACGTCCAACTTCAGATGTTGAGCCACCGCTGCGTGTCGTTTTCGTCGGTCACGTTGACCATGGCAAGTCGACGCTGATTGGACGGATCCTGCATGACACCGGCTCGCTCCCCGAAGGCAAGATCGAGGAGATAAAAAAGGCCTGCGCGGCAGAAGGCATGGAGTTTGAATTCGCCTTCCTGCTCGATGCACTGCTTGAGGAGCAAAAGCAAAACGTCACTATCGATACGACCGAGATTTCCTTTCGAACAGCGCGCCGCCGTTACGCGATCATCGATGCGCCGGGCCATAAGGAATTTCTAAAGAACATGATCACCGGCGCGTCGAGGGCAGACGCAGCCATCCTCGTAATCGACGCGGACGAAGGCGTGCGTGAACAGAGCCGCCGCCACGCTTATCTGCTCGGCATGCTTGGTATCAGGCAGGTGATTGTGGTCGTGAACAAAATGGACCTCGTCGATTACTCGGAAAAGAGATTCCACGAGGTCGAACAGGAGTATCGAAAATTTCTTAAGGGTCTCGGATTGGATGCGCGGATATTTATCCCGGCGTCGGCCAAGCAGGGTGAGAACGTCGCGACGGCGAGTATGAAAATGACATGGTACTGCGCCGCGAACGTTCTCGAGGCGCTCGACCTGTTGGAACCGCAAAAACGTGATGCCGATCTACCACTGCGCTTTTGTGTGCAGGACGTTTATCGCTTTGACGGGCGGCGGATCATTGCAGGCCGGATCGAGACCGGGACTCTCAGGGTGGGGGACCAGCTGGTATTTTCGCCGGCAAATAAGTCGTCAGTGGTCGCTGCCATCGAGCGTTGGAACGCGCCCGCAAACGGACCCGCCGTAGCTGACGATTCGATCGGCATTACCCTAGCCGAACAGATTTTTGTCGAGCGCGGCTATGTGGCATCGCACCAGAACGAAACACCAGTGGAGACAAATCGCTTTCATGCGGACTTGTTCTGGATCGTGCGCGACCCGATGCGGGTGGGACATTTTTATGATCTGCGTCTCGCGACGCAGCAGGTCAAATGTCAGATCGTTTCAATCGAGCGGGTAACGGATTCGTCCACACTCGAGACAACAAGCGACGGAGGCGAACAATTGGAGCGAAACGAGATTGGCAGAGTTACAATTCAAACGCGCGCGCCACTCGTCATAGATAATCACGACCGGATTCCGAATCTGGGACGCTTTGTTGTCATTGACGACGGCCAAATCTGCGGTGGTGGCACAATTTTCGGCGGCATTTACACGGATCGAACCGTCGCAAAGAGCAAAAATATCTTCTGGACGGAGGAAAAAATTACGGCTCGCGAACGCGCAGTGCGTACCGGCCATCGGGGAGCGGTTGTTTGGTTGACTGGTCTTTCGGGCGCTGGGAAATCGACCATTGCGCAATCAATCGAGCGCGACCTGTTCCATCGCGGCATGAATACTTACGTGCTCGATGGCGACAATATCCGTCACGGCTTGAACTCCAATCTCGGGTTCTCGCCGGATGATCGCGTAGAGAACATCCGCCGCGTAAGCGAAGTCGCGAAACTCATGGCGGACGCCGGCACCGTGGTGATCACCGCCTTCATATCGCCTTATCGAATGGATCGCCGCCGTGCGCGCGAAATTGCGCTGGAGGGGAACGCGGAGTTTATCGAAGTGTTTGTTGATGCGCCGCTGGAAGTTTGCGAAGCACGGGATCCCAAAAATCTCTACAAAAAAGCGCGAGCTGGTGAGATCCGTGAATTCACCGGAATTGACGCGCCCTACGAAGCGCCGGACGACCCGGAAATCGTGGTGCGCACAGACGAACAAACCGTCGATGAATCGGTCGCGACAATTCTCGAGCAGTTATTGCCGCGCCTCAGGGATTACCGGTCGAACGATTGACGGACGGTTCATTGTGCCTCTCACAATTCGCGACGCAAAACTGAGCGACGCGTCGTCGTTTGCGGCGCTGATGTGCGAGCTCGGCTACGAAACAACAAATGCCGAAATGCGTCAGCGCTTAAAACCAATATTACGCGATGCTCGCTTCCGCACATTTGTCGCCGAGATCGACAACACCGTTTGCGGGATGATCGGCACGCTGACGCATCCCAGCTACGAGCATAACAATTCCCCAGGAAAAATTGTCGCGCTGGTGGTTTCGAAAAAGCAGCGGCGCGGCGGCATCGGCCGCGCGCTGATTGCTGCAGCAGAGAAAGACTTCGCAGAGAGAAGAATTGCGCGAATCAGTCTAACAACGCGATTCGAACGCAAAGCGGCCCATCAGTTTTACGAGGCGCTCGGTTACCAAGCAACCGGTTGGCGATTTGTGAAACAATTTCCGGTGAGCGATTGATCGGACTTGATGTGGCGAGGTTGGAGCGTCCTTGCGATCACAGCCGTTGCAGTCATCGCACTTCAAAAGGCTCATGCCGCCAACACTTCAAATAATTCGACGGAAACCGAGGCAGTGACCGTCACGGGAGAAGCGACCGGGTCGCTTACTTCGGTTTCAACCGAGGAATGTGCGAAGCAGGAGAAGGGGGCGCCCCTTTTACGGTGGCGTTTCCTGGAGTTGGTGAATCATTGATTCGAGCCCATCTCTCACGAAATCCAAATTGTCTTGGTGTTTGTGAACTCGCGTGTTCCGGCGGAGCCGAGCTCGCGGCCAAAACCGGAGCGTTTTACTCCGCCGAATGGCAGGCGGGGATCGGAAGCGACCATCGCGTTGATGAAAACCATACCAGTATCCAACTCCGACGTAAACAGTCTCCGCTCTTGGGGATCATTCGTCCACGCACTGGCTGCTAGACCGAATGTGGTGTCGTTTGCCAGGTCGATCGCGTCATTGGCATCGCGGACGCGAAAAATAGACGCGACCGGCCCAAACACTTCTTCACGGTAGCCCGGCGATTCCTTTGGCACATCGACAAGAACAGTCGGCTCGTAGAAGAATCCGGGGCCGTGAATCCGATTGCCGCCAGTCAACAGTTTTGCGCCTGCAGCAATCGATTTCTGGACCTGATCGTGCACGCCTTGGAGGATGTGTTCGGTCGCGAGTGGACCGAGCTCAGTCGGTTCATCCATGGGATCGCCTACCTTGAGGGCCCGCATGCGATCAACGAATTGATTAAGAAACTCATTGTAAATTTTGTCTGCAATCACAAATCGTTTTGCCGCGATGCACGATTGCCCAGTATTAATGGTGCGCGCTTTGACTGCTGTGCTCAACGCCCGCTCGAAGTCTGCGCTCGGCATCACGATGAACGCATCGCTGCCGCCAAGCTCGAGCACGCTTTTCTTGATCTCTCGCGCGGCCGTGCTCGCCACTGCGCTCCCGGCTTTTTCGCTGCCAGTCAGCGTTACCGCTTTCACCCGGGAATCGACGATTATCTTTTCAGTCTGCTCCGGTTCGATTAGCAACGTTTGGAAAACGCCCTCGTCGAATCCGGCGCGGCAAAAGATTTGTTCAATGGCCAACGCGCATTGCGGAACGTTCGACGCATGTTTCAGCAAACCAACATTGCCGGCCATCAGCGCGGGCGCGGCAAATCGAAATACCTGCCAGAAAGGAAAATTCCACGGCATGATGGCGAGAACCGGTCCAAGCGGTTGGTACTGCACGTAACTTTGAGCGGCGTCGGTCTGCGCTGCCTCGTCCTCCAAAAATCGCTCGCCGTTCTCAGCGTAAAATTGGCAGCCGCGCGCGCATTTCTCGATTTCTGCTACCGAATCGCGAAACAGTTTGCCCATCTCGAGCGTGATTATCTCCGCGAATTTTTTCTTTTCTTGGAATAGCAACTCCGCGACAGCCTCCAAAAGCTCAGAGCGCTCAGTGAACGTAGTTGCACGATATTTCCTGAAAGCTTTTTCGGCGAGATTCAGTCGTTTCTCGATTTCCGTGTCGTCGAAAGCAGAAAACTCCTGCAGCTTTTCGCCCGTGGCGGGATTGATTGACGCGATCGCCATGCGTCTAAGTAAGCGTGGCCGCGCGAATGAGCAAAGGTGGAACGCGCTGTCCTCAACGCGTTGACAAATGAAATGCGGCTCTCCCGCCTGATTTTTAATTTGCGACTTCGGCGACAGACATCGACTTGAGGACAAGCCGATCCACCTACAAGCGCAGCCCTTTTGGAATCAGAACACGATCAAGCAAATCGAAAAACCATTGGACCAGCAGCGCGAGGAGGGCTGCTGGAATCGCGCCTTGAAGGATGGTTACGTGATCGTTCAAGTTAAGGCCGCTCAAAATCGGCTCGCCCAAGCCTCCGGCTCCAATCAATGCCGCGAGTGTCGCGGTGCCAATATTGATCACGGCGCTCGTTTTGATTCCCGAGAGGATCGAACGCGACGCCATCGGCAGATAAATTTCCCAAAGCCGGACGAACGGGCTCAGCCCCAATGCAACGGCAGATTCGCGCAACGATCGCGGGATATCTTGCAGGCCGGTTGCAGTGTTCCGCACGATCGGCAGCAACCCGTAAAGGAAAAGCGCGGCGATAGCAGTGCGAACACTAATTCCGAAGAAGGGAAGAGGAACAAGCAAAGCTAGCAAGGCGAGCGACGGAATCGTCTGCACGACGCTGGAAAAACCAATGATGAGCTGGCCAATGGGTCCACCGCGACTGGCAATGATGCCAAGCGGAATTCCGAAGATCACCGAAAGCATTAGAGAAAATCCAGCCAGCTGCAGATGGCGAAGTGTCCAGCGCGCGAGTTTCTGCGGGAACGATTCGCCCGCGGTATTGCCCGATCCTGCGCCGCGTTCAAAATACAAGTTTGCCGCTCTCGTGTAATTCTTTGTCCGCTCCGCCTCGGCATTGAGGCGAACCATACGTTTCTCACCCAGCGTTCCTTCCAAACGACGCAGTGCCGCGATTGCATTCGTGGGCATGGACAATCGAAACAAAAGGACTGCCTCATACTTTGGAAAGAATTGAAGGTCGTCTTCGAGAACGACGAGATCGTTTTGTTCTATCTTCGCATCGGTGGAGTAGGCGTCTTTTATGTTAATTGAACCGTTTGCAAGCGCGCTGTAACCAAGCGCGTGTTCGATGCCGATGACGTTTCGCTGAGGCAGCGCGTAACGCTCGCGCAACGGTTGCCAGCCGTCCTGCCGGTCCAGGAATTCGTGGGTGAGCCCAATCTTCAATTCGGGGTGTTTTCGCAGGTCGCTGATGGTTCGTACGCCGAGTTGTTGCGCTTCACTGCGTCGCATCACCAGGGCGTAGGTGTTGTTAAACCCGAGCGGCTCCGTCATGGCCACGCCAAATTTTGCAAGCGCATCGCGGATTTGGTCGAGCGATAACAATCGATCGCTCTTTAGGATCTCCTGCGCAATTGTCCCGGTGTATTCCGGGTAGACATCGATTTGTCCGCCACGCAGCGCTTGCCAGAGAATGATGGTGCCGCCCATGCCCTGGCGATGTTCCGCTGGGATTCCGGCATCGGTCAGGGTGCGCTTGGCGATTTCCCCCAGCACATAAGACTCGGTGAACTTTTTGGAACCGATGATGATGGGCTGCGCGTTTGCAGAGAATAGAACTGTGAAAAATAGAACAATTAAGAGCGATGGCTTGCAGAGCGAACCTGCGCGGCGCGCCCGGCGGTCGCGCCCTACCAGCACGGGGTGAGCCGAATTCATGTGAGAGCGACTCCGCGTTGGGCGTTAATGAATTCCAAAACGAACGGGTCGGCCGGTTTTTCGCGAAGATCTGTTACCGAACCTTTTTGAACGATGCGGCCTCCATTCATAAGCACAATTTCGTCGCCGAAATAAATGGCCTCCGCTAAGTCGTGAGTGACGAACAGCACCGTCTGCCGTAAACGCGCGAAAATTTCCTTAAGATCCTTTTGCATCGCAGCGCGTACGAGCGGATCCAGTGCGCCGAGTGGCTCGTCGAGCAACAGCAATTGCGGAGAAAGCATCAAAGCGCGCATCAAACTGACGCGCTGTCGCTGGCCACCGGAAAGCTCAACAGGATATCGCGGGAGCAGATTGTCGGAAAATCTTGTTAGTTCGCATAATTCCAAAAGCCGGCTTTGCATTTCCTCCTGGGATTTTCCAATGTGGCGCGCCATCAAGACGACATTAGCGCGCGCGGTTAGATGCGGGAACAGGCCGCCCTCTTGGATCACGTAACCGATCCTGCGGCGAAGAGCAGCGACGTTATCGGCAGCAACCGATGCGCCGTCGAACTCGATTGAGCCAGAGTCAGGCTCAATTAAGCCAATGATCAAGCGCAGCAAGGTTGATTTTCCGCAGCCGCTCGGGCCGATCACAACAGTGGTTTTGCCGCGTTCGATCGAGAGATTGGTCGAGCATAACGCGGTTGCGTCCGCATAGCCTTTGCTGACATCTACCAGGCGAATCAGCGTGCTCATACTGACGAGTGATGCAGGCAATCCTGCCTGCAAGTTCTTGGTCTGCAAACACATCTGGACGCAGACAGGATTGTCTGCGTCACGTTGTGGTCACAAAATAAAAGACGCCAAACAAACGCGCATCGTCAGTCCACATTCGAACAAACTCGAATCCGACTTTGCCGGCGAGCGCCGCAAATTCTTCCGGCGCGTATTTGTAGGAATACTCGGTGGTGATCTTTTCGCCTCGACGGAAATGGAACTTGTGTTCGTCAAAATGAACAAACTGATCAACGTCGCTGAAGAGATACATTTCGATGCGGCCCGCGCTTGAATTGTAGATCGCGCGGTGCCGCCATTGATCGAGATCGAAATCTGCGCCCAGCTCGCGGTTCACGCGCTGCAGCAGATTCAAATTGAATTGCGCAGTGACACCGGCCCTGTCGTTGTAAGCGGCTTCCAGCACACGTTGATCCTTTTTTAAGTCAACGCCGATGAGCAGTCCGCCATTTTCCCGGCAAACATTGGCAACGCGACCTAGGAATTCCATGGCTTCACCCGGTTCAAAGTTGCCGATGGTCGATCCCGGGAAATAAACAACGTTGCGCGCAGCTGTGTGACTCGGTGTAGGCAACACCACGGGCTGCAGGTAGTCGGCACAAACCGGCAGAATTTCCATGTCGGGAAAAATCTTCTGGAAAAGAGCGGTCGATTCCCGCAGTTGCTTCTCCGAGATATCAACCGGGATGTAAACAGCTGGATTCTTTAGCGACTCGATCAAAATGCGGGTTTTGGTGCCGGCGCCGGTGCCGAGTCCGATCAGCCCGATATTCGGTCCGAGATGCGACGCGATCGCCGTGCGATTTCGATCCAGAATGTCGATCTCGGTGCGGGTGATGTAATATTCTGGCAGCTCGCAAATCTTTTGGAACAACGCTGCCCCTCGCTCATCATAGAAATATTTGTATGGAAGCGTACGTGGACTGCTGGAAAACCCGGCAATAACGGCGGCAAGAAAATCCGACGACTCTAGCGTGGAAATCTGCTGCGGGGCGGTTAAGGAATCTCCGGCCATTGTGAGATTGGAAACGGGGCGGCGCGCCCGGCGGTCGCGCCCTACCGATTCATTCTGGGTCGCGTGCGAGTCTGATTCCTGTAAACTGCCAGCGTTTTTCCGGCTGAAAGAAATTGCGATAGGTGCGGCGAATGTGGCTGCGCGATGTCGCGCAGGAACCGCCCCGCAAAACGTACTGGTTACACATGAACTTCCCGTTGTATTCGCCGAGCGCGCCTGGCACCGCGCGGTAACCAGGATACGGTGAGTAGGCGCTGCGCGTCCATTCCCAGACGTCCCCGAACATCTGGTGAAGATCTTCATTTTGCGCGGTTTTCTCCGCCGAGACAGTGGACGCTACAGCCGTCGGTGCGGGATGGAACAATTCGTCTTCGACGAAATTTCCGTCGATCGGACCATCCAGTGCAGCGCGCTCCCACTCAAATTCTGTCGGGAGACGCCCGCCCGCCCAGTTCGCGTACGCGTCGGCCTCGAAATAACTCACATGCGTCACCGGCTCGGACTCATCGACGGGGCGAAAACCTGATAACGTGAAATGCCACCAAGCGCCATCGTGTTTGGTCCAGTAAAGCGGCGCTTGCCAGCGTTGTTCGTTCACTGTCATCCATCCGAGCGACAGCCAGAACTCCGGCCGCCTGTAACCATTGTCGTCGATGAATGCGAGGTACTCGCCGTTCGTTACCGGCCGCGAGGCCAACGAAAATGCGGGAATCAGCGCTTGATGCCGCGGCCCTTCGTTGTCATAGGCGAAGCCACGGCCATCATGGCCAATCGCGACGGTTGCCTCCTCGAAATCGACGAAACGATAGGGACCCCGACGCGTCGGGGTTGCCGTCCGTTCTTCGGCGCGCACGGAGTGACGCGCCCTACCTGCTCGAAAAACAGGGTAGAGCGGATTCTGCGCGAACACGTGCTTGATATCCGTGATGAGCAATTCCTGATGTTGTTGCTCATGATGCCTGCCGAGGACGAGAATCGGTTCGATTTCATCGAGCAAATTTTCATCAGCATTGGAAAGCAGAGTGTCGATGTGTGAATCGATCGAAGCGCGGTAGCGTTGTGCTTCCCTTACTGTTGGCCGCGAAATTAATCCACGCAGATCGCGCCGGTGCATGTCACCGGCCGCATTGTAGTACGAATTGAAAAGATAAGCGTACTCCGGAATTTCGGAGCGATATCCCGGGACAAATTTTTTCAGGATAAATGTCTCGAAAAACCAAGTTGTGTGGGCGAGATGCCATTTTGTCGGGCTAACGTCGGGCATCGATTGCACGACGCAGTCTTCTGGTTCGAGACCGGCGCACAGCGCATCGGTGAAATTTCTGACTTGATGAAAACGAGCAAACAAGCGTTCCGCACGCGCTGGGCTCGAGTGCAAATGAGATCGCTCGGCCGCGACCGTTTCGGTTTCGGCCTCCGCTGAGGCAAGGCTCAAAGAATGTCTCCCTCTTGTTGGAGTTCTTCCCGGCGCGCTTCGAGCATCTGGTCGTGAGCGGCTTCCTCGAGACCATCGATAACGCAATGCTCGCCAACCGTCTCCTCGTCCTCAGTACCGGGACGCGGCATGCGGTGACCTTTGGAGCTGGCGACCACCGCCCACTCTTCCGTTAAATCGGCATTATCGGGAGTCTCCTCGGGAGGTGTATGGTTTTCCTCACCCATCAACTCCCGGCGGGCGTGCTTCCAATCAGCCTCGGTAAATTCGTCAGGGTTGCGCTCGTCGATCAGCGCAATTTCCCTTGCGCGCTTTTCCACTTCCTCCGGTGATGGCGCGCCAAGCCCGTTGCCGTGCAACGAGATTTTTCCCGGAACAGGTTGTGAGTAATCATTCATAACCAATACTTCGAAAGGCGATGGCGCCCTGTTCGCATTAAACTTTGGACTACAGATTAGAGGCTTGCAATACAAGCGGTAAAAAATGGCCAGCCAGTCTCTGGAGATATGCTTCGCGAAAATTTGATTAAACTCGAGAACGGTGCCGTCATCGCTTTTGAAGAATACGGCAACGCGAATGGAGAGCCGGTCATATTTTGTCACGGATGGCCGAGCTCACGAATTATGGCGCGACTTACAGACGACCCAGCGCGCGATCTTGGTATTCGCATCATTTCACCCGATCGACCGGGCATTAGTGGTTCTAGTTTGCAGCCCGATCGCAAGTTAACCGATTGGCCGCAGCTTGTAGAACGAATCGCTGATCACCTCGCTATCTGCGACTTTCGAATGCTCGCGATCTCCGGCGGCGCGCCTTACGCTTATGCAACGGCTGCTGCGATGCCTGAGCGAGTGCGAGCAATGGCCATAGTGGGCGGCGCTCCCCCAATCGCCGAAGTTAGCGATACCAAGGCATTGCTTCCGCTTTACCGCTGGATGCTCGCACTGTATCGAACCCGACCGTGGCTGTTGCGAAGACTATTTTACTTGGCACGGCCGGTTCTCTCATTGCGGCCGCCTGTCCGTCTTCGTCCACTGGTTTTAAAAATGCTATTGTTACGGCCGTGCGACGCTGAAAGCTTGCGCGACGCAGCGGCGTTCGAAGCTATTTTTGAAAGCCAGCGGCGCGCATGGCGAGCTTCGGCTGAAGGCGTAATAGCGGATGCCCAGATCTACGCCGAGCCGTGGGGGTTTGCACTCGAGGATGTGCGTGTTCCGGTTCGACTGTGGCATGGCAAGCAAGATCGGGCGTTTTCAGTTCACCTGGCCGAAGAACTCGCAAAGCGTTTGCCCAACTGCAAGGCACGGTTCGTTGATGGTGCGGGCCACTATTCGCTGCCCATTCGCCACATGCGCGAAATCCTTGAGGACCTGATATCCTCCTAGCCGCCGAGCTCCTTCGCGGACTGCTTCGGCGAATCTTCCCGTTCGACACACCGAGCGGAATCTGGATTGCTTCCTGCATTTGCTAGGGTCAGCGCAACATCGGCCCGCAGTTTTGTTTCCATCATTTTATCGAACGAAAAATGCTCGGTTGCGTGGCGAAGACCGTTCGCCGCGCAGTGCGCGGCTAGTTTTGGATCGCAAATGAATTCAATGATCGCAGCCGCAAGCGCCTGACTGTCACCCGGCTCTATGAGCAGGCCGTTTTGGCGATCCCGCAGAATCTCCGGAATGTCGCCTACCTTTGTGGCGATGACCGGACGGCCGCTGGCGAAAGCCTCACGCAAGACAATCGGAGACGCCTCGGTGCGCAGCGAAGCTATCACCACCATGTCGCACGCCGCATAAACGTCGGGTGTGTCCCAGCGGTATCCGGCCATAATGATTTTGTCGGCCAATCCGGCCTGATCGATAGCGTTCCTTACGTTGATGCCGCGCTTCAAAATCCCCGTGCCCTGGCCTACAATCGCGAAGCGAGCATCAGGACGTTTCTCTAGAACAAGACGGGCCGCTTCAACTAGAACGAGCTGTCCTTTGTCGGGCCGAATCATGCCTACGTTCCCAATAAGGGGAGTGTTGTCGTCGATGCCGATTTCACGACGAAATTTCGTCGGGTCACGCGGCGGTTTGAATTTTTCGAGATCGACCGCTGAACCGATGACTTCAATTTTCGCAGGATCAATCCCATGTTCCCGTACGAGCTGGCGTTTGATCACCGATGCGTCGGCCACGATTTGCGAACAGCCATGCTTGAAAACAAAGGCGCGACTTTTGCTGCCAATTGGATCAGTGATACAGCGCGCACGACTCAGCGGAATGCCGCAAAAATAGAGCGGCAGACAAATCCAATGGTCCTTCGAGCTGTAAGCTTTGAGCACGTCAATCTTGTTTCGCCGGCAAAATCTCCAGAGACGCCACGAGCACAGCGGGTCAACGCGGCTCCGGAGTGACATCGTGATCAGCCGTGTGCCGAGTTCAGAGGCCTTGTCGTGAACCTGACTGCATGGATTGCAGATTAACCACGCCTGAT
>Ga0222622_10000093_pt1 | contig 30455 bp, 28 predicted proteins | sample PLM2_5_b1metaG_FD_177335 | JGI IMG/M metagenome (GOLD analysis project Ga0222622, IMG submission 177335) | Groundwater sediment microbial communities from an aquifer in East River, Colorado, USA - PLM2_5_b1 | ecosystem: Environmental > Terrestrial > Soil > Riparian zone | place: USA: East...
GCCAGCGGTTTTGACAAGCTTAGGGCTATGGCGACACCGCCGGGGCAGCAAAAGAATGACGAGTCTTTGGTCCCGGGCTCGTATGTAAAGCATGAAAAGTATGGCCGCGGGCTGGTTTTACGACGCGAGGGGTCCGGCGACAATGCCAAACTCACTGTAAGCTTCCCGGGCTTCGGGCAAAAAAAGCTGATAGAAAAGTATGCGAATCTACAGAAGGTATAGAAAGAACGATTTAACCTAATACTGGACACTAATGTCTAAAAGGGGGCTAATCGTGATTAAACTACATCTTAGAACGATATTTGCATTTGCCGGATCGGCCGTGATCCTTGGTGTTATGAGCGGGTGCGGAGCTCAACCCGGAACTACGAGCGTAAATCTGGCAAACACGAATTCAAACATCTCCAACTCCCGAACTACAACCACTACAAACGCAAATTCCACTACGTCCGGCGATGCGTCATCGCCCGTCAACGCAAAAGAGCCCGAGCAATACGAGGCAAAGGTAACGCTTAACCTCGAAGCGACGGGAAACCAGGAAAAGATGGCGTTGCCGACATTGTCGGCAACCGTCTCAAGGAACGCTAACGACCGGCGGATGGAGTTCACGATGCCGGCCGGCGGCAGAGTGGTCTTTCTTGATAAAGGCGGCACTAACTATCTGATCCTGCCGGACAAAAAACAGTACGCCGAGCTGACCAGTGAATCGCTCGGGTTCGAGATCCGCCGAATGATGATGCCCGAGCAGATCGTCGCGCAGGCTATGAAGGTGCCTGGTATGCAGCTTGTCGGAGAAGAGAAATACCAGGGACGCGATGCGGTCAAATATCGTTACGCCGCCGTCGCCAACACGGGGACCCAGGCTGGGCAAGTATCCACAGATTCGTTTCTTTTGGTCGATAAAGAAACAGGCTTGCCGCTGCATTCCGAGACCGTTTCGCAGACCCAGTCGGGGGCCAACGTTCAGGGCTTTAACGGCGTCCGCGTTATCACCGAGATCGCCAACATAAGGACAGATCCTTTGCCGGAACAATTTGAAATGCCAACCGGACTTCAGAAGATCGACACCACACAAGTACGCGAACAGGTCGATACGGTCTTCAATACTTTGGCTTTGTTCCTGACACAAATAATGAAGCAGGGGCAAACGGCGCCTAGTTCAACCGTTTCGCCGGCACGATAAAGGTAGAAATGGCAAAACTAATAATTGGCATTCTGATCGGGCTTGTTGTCGGGGGCGCTTTGACGTTTTGGATGTTCGTGGGTGTACCAAAAGCGAACAAAGCGCCCGGTGCACCTATTCAACCGCCCGAACCCGGCGCGACCGGTTCATCGGCACAGATCGTGATAAGGCAGGATTTTCTCAATGGGGTGCTGGCTACGATCTTTCGGGACATGAAAAGCCCCACGTTTCAACTCGCGTTGGGCAATGGTTCGGATGAGCAGGTCGAGTTCGAAAACGCTGCGTTTCAGGATTGCACCAGCCAGATAACGATCCTAAAAGAGGGGAGCGGAGTTCAGACAGGCCTTCGTTTTGACAACAATCGAATATCGGGGCCGCTGGCATTTACGGGCAGCTACAGCTCGATCCTCGGCTGCTTTCAATTTACGGGATGGGCGAATGCGAACCTTGAATTGCGGTTTGATAAGGCGCAGCAAACTGTTTTCGGGAACATCAATGTGGAGAGTGTTGACCTCGAGGGTATAAATCCCGCCCTTAATGGACTGGTCACACCGCTGGTGCAATCGACACTTAACAGCCGTGTTAACCCGGTTAAGATCATTGACGGAAAACAGATCGCGATAGACGTGCCGATCGTGTCGAGCGGGGGCAAGCTGCAGGGTACCGTGAACGATGTGCGTGCCGACCTGTCGGACAACGCACTCAATTTATACATTACTTATGATTTCACCGGGGCGCCCGGAACGTAGCAGCGTTCGTTAGTTGTTATTTTCGTCGGCTATCAGCTTTGCCGTCCATTCGCTGTTCGGGTAGCGCCGTTTTAGATATTGAGACATTTCGTCCTTTAGTTCTTCATTGTTTCCGCACCCGTATTTTGTCCAGCCGTTGGCCTGGATGGCGATGTAGAGGGCCTCAGGGACACGCCGGTCGGCCGGATTCTGCCGGGCCCATGTCATTACCTTTTCGGCGAGGAATTTTGGCGCATCGCCGGTAACACTGATTCGCTTCCGCTCACTTTGCGCCATCTGGGTCTGAGCAGCCGTTAGAAACTTTGGCCTCGGCGGCAGGTTTTTCGACGGCTCTGTATCGACCGCCGAGTCCGCGTCATCGGCGTCATACGAGCACCACCAATCATTGTCATCGAATTGTCCCTGTTCGTTATCTGATTTGCCGGTGCCGTTTTCTATATAAGGTGTGAGCACTGGGTTTTTGAGAACAAAATATAGGACAGCGTGGTCGAGGGCCGCCTGTGTTTTAGCATTCTTGATGGTCTCGAGCTGATCTGCAAATTCAGGCCGGTATTTAGCAAGTTCCGGCGTAACTTTGAGCAGCGTTGCCAGATCGTCGACGATGTATGAGCGGGTCCAGATGGCCGTGACGAACCGCTCCCGCATGTAGTCGGGCAACGCCGGCGACTTTTCGACCTCAAGGAGCATTATTGTCGGGAAGTGTTGGTTAAAGACCTCTATCGTGTCCGTATCGAACATGTAGCGTTCCTGCCATTCGCGTTCATCCTTGTAGCGGTCCTCTATTTCGCGGTCATAGGCCTCGCGGCCCTCTTTGTTATATTCGGGGTCGTACCATTTCTTTTGCTCGGCGATGATCTCATCGACGGAACCCACGTCGCCGTCAAAATCAAATGCGTACGGTTTACGCAGCGAGTATTTCAAAAAATCCTCGAGAGTTTCGCTTAACTTTAACTTAAACGCCAAGAAGGAGTTTTGGGCAGACACTGGTAAACGATCTCCCTCGTTGAGCATCTCGTCGATCAACTTTCTCGCTTCGGCAGTTCGCCCCTGATCGAGAAGGATGCGGACCGAGTGATAAGCGATCGTCGGATAAGCAGCCGATGAGCGGCCCGTTTTGTTAGCGGCTTCGAGAAGCCGGGGCAGATCGGTCGAACTTTTATCCGCCTGCGAAAGAGCTGTCATAAGCCAGAGCTCGGACCCGCCCGCTTTGTACTGAGACAGGGAATACAAATACGCCTCGGCCCCGCTCATTTGAAATGTAAAAAGCCAGTCGGTCAGATCGTCCTGTCTAAGAAAGGATGGCAGCAGGGAACGGGAAAGTTTTTCTTCTCCGTAATAACCGCCTTCGTAAGTCGACTGTTGATTCTCTTTGTACTGAGATGCATATGCGTCACGCCGGGCCTCGCGGATCCGGGTTTTCATCGCATCGGTCAGCGGCATGCCGGCTGCAATTTCGGCTGCGGCTAAAGTTTCATTGTCGGTGGCATTTCGATCGACATAGATCGTCCAGTTTTGTTTAGAATCGTCCGTCCAGAAGTTGATGGTAAGGTCATAGTCATTATTTTTACGCCCCATTTTATTGGAGTTAGCATCGGCATCGGTACTACCCGCATCAGGGGTTTTTGCCTCTGGGTGTTTGGCGGCTTCCTCGGCTGCCTTGCGTTTGTCCTCAGCCGTTAGCGCATCCGATTCAAATTTATCCAACAGCCAGTTATAGTCGATCACGTCCTGCCGAAACCGGTCGTTCCCACCGTAAGCCGCCAGCGACTTGGCAAGTTCGCTTACCCGCTCTTTGGGATGACGGCGAAACTTGATTAGCCCCATCAAGCCGTCCGCTGAGGACGTAAACTTACCGCTCCCTGAGACAAATCGCTGCAGATGGGCCTCGGCCTCGTCATAGTAGGCGCCCGCCTTTTCGGGGGACTTGGTCAGACTTGCCTGCCTGATCAGCGTGCGGGCCACGAGGTAATCCGCTGTCTCTCGCCAGGGGGAATCACCGTCCTGGGCTATCTCGGCAAAGTGCCGCTTGGCGGCGTCGTAATCAAGCGAATAGAATTCCGCGGCGGCCTTTTGATATGCCCGGTCTTTTTGCAGCCAGTCGGGCGAACCCGGCGAGACATCGTCGGGCGTCTGCTTGCCGCTGGAGCAATTTCCAAAAACTTGGTCCTGTGCATGTACCCAGTTGATTACGCCCGGATCGCTTGGACCGTGAGCGCTTGCACGATCCGAGAGGGTTTCGGTGGCCGTCTCAAACGCATTCTTTGTGCAGTTGGGAAAAAAATCGAAGCTGCCGTATGAACGGTCGGCGTAAATGTCGGGCGGCTTTTCCTCTTTGCCGATCACATCACTCCGTTTGGCTATCCACGCCTTTACCGCTTGGTCGATGTTGGTATCGGTAAAGTCTTTGTTGTCGAGCTCCGCGTGCCATACGTCGACCATCGCCTGCTGCTCAGCCGCATTGAGCCCGTTGCCGGCGATATAGCGATAGACGGCAAAAAGCACCGAGCGACGAAATGTTGGTTTTACAATGCCGAGGCGGCCGGCGGCAAAATCGCGGTAGGGGTTCTCAGGAGCCGCGGAAGTATCAAATAAAGGCGAGATGTAACCGGGACCACAGGGCAGGGCAGTGGACAAAAATGCCAGGACGAGGGTCAACGCAACGACAAAACGGGAACAGGTTCTCATATAAGGATTCAGACAGGCGGATTTGCGAACAAATATAACCCAAATCATGAACGATAGAAAGAGCTGTTTAATGCAAAAAAAGCTCCTGAGCGGTTAAAGCCCAGGAGCTCGTATCCATCAAGTTCAACGTTTGATAACTACTAAACGCTCATGATCTCGTGTTCTTTGTTTTTGGCCAGCTCGTCTATTTTTGAGATGAAACTATTGGTGACCTTTTGGACCTCGTCGAGCCCGCCGCGTTCCTCGTCCTCGGAGATGGCCTTGTCCTTGAGCAGCTTCTTAAGAGAATCGTTGGAGTGGTGACGCACGTTGCGAACTGCGACACGATGTTCTTCGGCGATCTCGTTTACCTGTTTTGCGAGTTGTTTACGGCGTTCCTCATTTAGCGCCGGTACCGGCAGTCTAATTAGCTTGCCGTCGTTAGAGGGATTAAGGCCCAGGTTGGCGGCGATTATCGCTTTTTCTACGGAACCGAGCTGTGATTGGTCCCAGGGTTGAACGGTCAAAAGCTGCGGCTCGGGAACAGAGACGGACGCCATCTGGTTTAGCGGGGTCGGCGTACCGTAATAATCGACAACTACCGAATCCAGGAGACCGACCGTCGCCCGGCCAATCCGTATGTTCGAAAGCTTTCGCTTAAAATCCTCAACGACCAGATCCATCTTTGGCCCTGTTTCTTTTACGACGTCTTGTAAGCTCATAGTTATATGGTAACCATCGTGCCGATCGACAGATCACCGCACACAGCCTTAACGATATTACCTGTCTGCTGCATGTTAAAGACCATTATCGGCAGCTCATTGTCCATGCACAGCGAAATGGCGGATGCGTCCATCACCTTTAATTGTTTCTCGAGGACCTCTTGAAATCTAATGGTCTCGAATTTAATTGCGTCCGAAAACTTATGCGGGTCGGCCGAGTAGATGCCGTCGACCTTGGTGCCTTTGAGTATAGCCTCGGCCTCGATCTCGAGTGCCCGCAGCGCCGCGGCCGAGTCAGTTGTAAAGTATGGGTTGCCGGTACCCGCGGCAAAGATCACGACGCGTTTCTTTTCGAGATGCCTGATCGCCCGGCGCCTGATGAACGGCTCCGCCAGCTGCGGAATGTCGATCGCAGACATAACGCGCGTATAAACATCGATCTGTTCCAGAGCGTCCTGCAGTACGACGGCGTTCATTACCGTTGCCAGCATGCCAATGTAATCGGCTGCGGCCCGGTCCATATTGCCGGCCGATTCGGAAACCCCGCGAAAGATATTGCCGCCACCCACAACTATCGCAACTTCGACGCCCAGCTCATGGACCGCCTTTAACTCTTTGGCGACGGCGACCGCGACTTTGGTATCAATGCCGTAGCTCTGCGAACCCATCAGGGCCTCGCCAGAGAGTTTTAGAAGGATGCGATTATATGCAGGCTTCATAAGATGCCGCTGTTCGCGGTTAGTGGATCGTTGTTCGTTGCAAAGAACTCGTCTTAGCGACGAACAACGAGCGACGAACAACGAACTAACCAACCATCGAAGCGACTTCCGCCGCGAAATCATCCGCCCTCTTTTCAATTCCCTCGCCCATCTTGTAGCGGGTGAAGCGGCGGATGGTAATGTTCTCTTTGATCGAGCCGATCTTTTCGGCAACGAGTTCGCCAACCGTTTTCGAAGGGTCTTTTACAAACGGCTGGTCCACGAGAACATTTTCCTCGTAAAACTTGTTCAGACGGCCCTCGATGATCTTGCCCAAAACTTCGTCGGGCTTACCCGCATTTTTAGGGTCGTTCTTGAGCTGCTCCATCAGTATCTCTCGCTCTTTGGCAAGGTCACTGTCGGGAACATCAGACCGGTTGGTATAACGTGGGTCAGTTGCGGCAACGTGCATCGCAACGTCCTTGACCAACTGCTGAAACTCCTCGCCGCGTGCGACAAAGTCGCTCTCGCAATTGATCTCGACAAGAACGCCGACCTTACCGCCCATATGAATGTACGATCCAACAGCGCCCTCTGCCGTAACACGGCCTGCTTTTTTGCCGGCCTGAGCCATGCCCTTTTTGCGAAGAATGTCCATTGCGGTCGTCTCGTCGCCTTTCGCCTCCACGAGCGCATTCTTGCAATCGATCATTCCGGCACCCGATTTTTCTCGCAGCGATTTTACTGCACTTGCTGTTATTTCTGCCATAACTTACTCCAATAAAATGTGTCTATAAAAAAACGCAGCCTGCAACCGGTGAACGGAGAAGAGCTACGCATTCGAAAAATAAAGATATTTACTAGCTTGCCGCCGCTTCGTTGCTTTCTTCCGTTCCTGTTTCGGCCGCGGTTTCCATGTCCTCGGAACCGGCGACTTCGGTCATGGTGCGTGTCTCGACCTGTTCACCCGACGCCCCCGGTTCCTGGTGAGCGGACGAGCCGCCGTCAGGATCTGTGTGGGTGGCCTCTGCTGTTTCCAAGGTTTGATCCGCGACCGCGAGATCGGCCCCACCCTCCATCTCTTCGTCTTCCTCATCGGGAATGTCAGCGGATTCGATCTCGGCAACATCATCCGGGGTGAGAAATTCCTTGGGAATGGAGATGGTCGATTCGACCACCGGCGCCTCGGCTGTTTCGTCGATAGGTTCCTCGGTTTCCGCAACCTCTGCTGACCTGCCCTCGGTGCCGACCTGACGTCCCTCGATAATGGCGTCCGCGACTCGCGATGCAAACAAGCGTATAGCCCTCAGGGCGTCGTCATTGCCGGGGATCACGAGATCAATACCCTCAGGCGAGCAGTTGGTATCAACCACCGCAACAATAGGGATGTTCAGCCGGTTGGCTTCCTTAATGGCGATGTCCTCTTTGCGGACGTCGATCACGAACATCATGTCCGGCATGCCGTTCATGTTCTTGATACCTGCGAGGTTTTTCATTAACCCTTCGTGTTCGCGGTCTAGTTTGAGACGCTCCTTTTTGGTCAGCATCTCGAATCGTCCGTCCTCACGCATTGCTTCGATATCTTTGAGTTTCTGAATCGACTTTTGAACCGTTTGATAGTTGGTCAGCAGACCGCCCAGCCAACGATTGTTGACGTAGAACTGTCCGCACCGCTCTGCCTCTTCCTTAATAGCATCCTGCGCCTGGCGTTTGGTGCCGACAAACAGGACTTTTTGATTGGGACGCTCGGTCAGCGATTCGGTAACGTAATTGAGCGCGTCGCGAAACAACTTCTGCGTTTTTTGCAGATCAATAATATAAATGCCGTTGCGTTCGCCAAAGATGTATTCCTTCATCTTCGGGTTCCAACGGCGGACCTGGTGTCCAAAGTGAACTCCTGCTTCAAGGAGTTCTTTCATCGTAACTGTAGCCAAAACTTTTTATCTCCTGACCTTATTGGTTTGTGTACTCGCGGCAAAGGATGTTCAACCAAAGTTTGCCGCAATGGATTAGTAGATCATCGATCGAGATCGTAAATGGGGAGAGCCAATTCACGATTTTCGATCTGCGATTTACGCAATTAACGTTTCGAGAACTGGAATCTCGCACGGGCACCCTTTTGCCCGTATTTCTTGCGTTCCTTTTGACGCGGGTCACGCGTGATGAGGCCCGCCTTTTTCAATGTCGGACGCAGGTCCGAATTAAATTCCATCAACGCACGCGTAATGCCGTGACGCACGGCACCGGCCTGTCCGGCCTGTCCGCCGCCGTCGACATTGACGTAGATGTCAAATTTCTCATTGTTTTCCGTCAGGCGTAGCGGCTGGCGAATGATCATTTGCAGCGCCTCGTTGGGGAAATAGTTTTCGAATTCGCGTTTGTTGACGCTGATCTTGCCGCTGCCAGGCCTGAGATAGACGCGTGCCGTCGAGGTCTTTCTGCGTCCGGTTCCGTAATATTGAATGTCTGCCATATCTTTTAACAGTGGTCAGTGGTCGATGGTCAGTGGTCTATTGTCAGTTCTTTCTGAACGCTGGCCACTGCACACTGTCCACTAAAGTTCTCTCGTCTCCGGTTTCTGGGCGGTGTGGCGGTGTTCGCCGTCGGCGTAAACCTTTAATTTCTTTGCCATCGCCTTGCCGAGCTTCGACTTCGGCAGCATTCCGCGGACCGCAAGTTCGATCACCTTTTCAGGCTTTTTCTCGAACATCTCTTTGACCGTCGTCTCTCTCAGGCCGCCCGGATAAAGCGTGTGCCGGTAATAGATCTTTTGGTCGTCCTTGGCACCCGTGAACATAGCGTGTCGTGCATTGATAACAATGCAGTGCTCGCCCATATCCATATAAGGCGTCCACGCCGGGTTGTTTTTGCCAGACAATATCCTTGCCACCTCGGTAGCAAGACGACCCACTGTCTTGCCCTTGGCGTCAACGACGAGCCACTTGCGATTTTCTGCTAATCCTTTACCGCTCGGAAAATATGTACTCATAACACCCACACTGATAGCTATTTCCGCAAAAATGCGAACTGATAGGATATCGAAAACCCCTATTTGGGTCAAGTTCAGACGGTGTATTTCTCGGTGCGGTAACGTCCTGATCCTGTGATGTTGGTATTTTGCTTCAGTGCGTCACCTTATCGCGGCAAATCCGGTAATGCCAGTCTTTTAGTTAACACAATGAAACTCTTCGTATGGAGATTGCAAAATAAACTGCCAATCGATGTTGATAGAGGCGAGACTTTGGCTTCCAAAGAAGGCAAGCAAAAAAATGAGACAGTTGAGCAAATGATGTTTCACGGCTCGATGTTACATCAAAAATCTTTCGCCTTGAAAGTATTTTCACTGACTTCTCACGAAATCATATATCTTCCAAAATGAGATGTTTATCCCCAGAGCAACAAAATAACTTCTGAAATTTTGCTCCGAACCCTGTAATAAAATCCCGGCCTCTAAAACAACAAAACAGCCTCTTAAGTTTTTTTGCAGCCTCTGCAAAAAAATTCCAAGCCCTAAAATTTCGCCTCAGACCTCTCAACAAGGTTCCAGGTCCTAAAACAACAAAACTGCCTCGAAATAGTTTTTAAAACGCTTAAAAAAACTATTTAAGGTTGGGAACAACCTTCCAAACCCTGTAAATACGGGCAGAACACGAAAATGGCGTTAGAAAGTCAGATTTGACGGTTCAGTATCGGTTTGGACGGGAAAAATGATGAATTGAGGCGGTGGCCTGAGGATTAACTGAACCTCAGGCGGGCTGAAAGGGAATTCCTAACCTGGCCCCGGCAAGGATCAGGCCGGCGATGGTTTTGGCGTCCTGGATCTCGCCTGACCGGATCAGTTCAAAAGCGGCGGAGAAAGAGATCTGCTCAATGGTAAGCAATTCGTCGACCTCGAGGCGTTGAGAGGTTCTGGTCAGGCCTGTGGCGAGAAAGACGTACATCTTTTCGGTCAAGAACCCGGGCGAGACGTAAAACTCGGTGAGCAGCTCTATCTTAGAGGCGGTTACGCCGATCTCTTCCTCAAGCTCGCGTTTGGCCCCCTCTTCAAAGGTTTCACCCTGCTCGACGCCGCCGGCAGGTATTTCGAGTAAATATTGACCCGCAGCATGCCGGTATTGCCTTACCAGCGCGACCGTCTTGTTTTCAAACATCGGCACAATCACCGCACTGCCCTTATGAACCACGATCTCGCGTTTGTATTCGACATCACCCTCGCGGATAGTGTCGATCTTTACGTCGAAGACCCGGCCGGTGTAAATGTTCTCTGAATCGATTAGGTTAGGGGTCATCCGATAGGACCAAATTGGATTTTCAAAATCAGCGGAATTACCTTATTAGCTCCGAAGTAATGGTGTAGACACCATTAGAGCCGACCGGAAGGCGACCGAAGCGTCTCCAACGGAGACTCAATTTATCCAGGAAGTCAGGATCCGATACATAAGGTAAGAATGAGAATTCATATACGAGTCGTAAATACGACCAATCCCGACTGCATCCCTTCTGCGAACAACTATAGCCAGTTGGGTGCTTTCGGCGAATGGCCTCAAACTCTGCTTCCGGGATCAGTTTTTCACTTTCGACCTGGAAGCTGTCCACGAACGTAAACTTCTCGCCAGGTTGCAACACAATCGTCATGTTCTCCGGCGGACGCTCGTCTTCGAAAACTCGTACCATCGACTTGAAATTCTCTTGCTCCACAGGATTGATCTCGACTCGTTTCCTTGCACCTTCCACTTGGATATACGAATGCGGTTCCTTACCGTATTCGCGATAAAAGAAAATAACCTCTTTAATCCCAGTGCCATACCCGAGAGTTGGATTAATTATTATCACGGGTTCCTTACCTTCATTTTCCAAGACCATCCGATATGCAAAACAAGTATGATTTTCGTCCTCTCGTTCGCATGGCTTACTGGTCGAGGCGCCTTTGCCGTCTCTAAGGACGAGGCCTGGTTCCTCGGCTGACTGAGCAAGTATTCCAATAGGAAGGAGTATGAGAAGTAAAACAATTAAGCCAATTGCTTTCATTTTTTGCGCCTATTCCGTCAGTTTGTTCAGGATCATTTCAGACGTCAAGTTGTAGCTTCCGGAGCTGTCTAGGTAGAGAGTGCCTGTTTCCGCCCAACTTTCCTTTGCAGACAGAAGTAAATTAGCAAGATCTTTACGGCCACTTGAAGAAATAAGATACTGAACTCGTAGTGCCGGATACTCGGGAATCGCAACTTTCACCTTAGTTTTACCTTCACCCCGTGTTTCCATTTCATAGCCGTCACTTATCACTACCTTGTCATTGCATTCAAAGTATCCTCTCGGCGGTATAATCACAAATAAGGACGGATTTGAGCCGTAGCGTCGTATAAACACTTCGACTGGATCATATCCCTTGACGAAATGCCTGGCGTATCTCTTCGACGAATGCGGATATTTCGGGATAGCCTTTGAAGAAGCACTTACTGGGGACGATGGAGAAAAACCCGTTTGAAAATAGATGCTTGTAAAAGCGTCCAATTGTTCGGGCTTGAAAATAACAATCGGGCCGTCATTATTATTTTTGAACTGGAGATAAAGCTCTACCTCAAAAGCATCCTCATCCTTTTGTAATGTGCTAAACACGGAAACGACTTTTACGCCAACGACACTGCCAGTTAGCACGAGATCGCGAGAGGAGCTTTCCTGGCTTCGGCTAGCAACCACAGAAAGGCCAATGACCAGAGCCGCAATCAGCCAATGTGTAGTGTTTTGACGCATAGAACCGGTTTGTCGTTCATTCTATCATTGATATCACTGCGAAATGGATTAAGATTGTGGTTTAAGAATATGGCCAAATATCGGATCGGATTAGGTGTTACCGGTGGCATCGCGGCTTATAAGGCTGTTGAGGTTATGCGGCAGCTGCAAAAGGCGGGCTGCAGGGTTTCGGTGGCGATGACGCAGCATGCTACCGAGTTTATAAGGCCGCTGACATTTCGGTCGTTGACCGATTTGCATGTGCTGGTTGATGATTATGATCCGCAGAATCCTGACCCGATAGCTCATATCAACTTTTCGCAAAAGATCGATCTGCTGCTGATCGTTCCGGCAACGGCCAACACGCTTGCCAAGTTTGCCAATGGTATTGCGGATGATTTTCTGTCATCCACATATCTTGCCTCGACGGCACCCGTGCTTGTTGCACCCGCGATGAACACGGCAATGTGGGACAAGCCGGTTACAAAACGAAATGTCGCCCGATTAAAAAAGGACGGTGTTCATTTTGTCGAGCCTATCGCTGGCGAATTGGCGTGCAAGACGGTCGGGACAGGGAAGCTTGAGGACGTTGAGAATATTGTCACTCAGGCGTTGCAGATCCTCGGAAGTAGGGGAGTAGGGGAGAAGGGTAGTAGGGGAGAAAGAGCATCCCGGAGTGTAGGAGAAAGGGAGACCGGAAATGGGGGAGTCGAGGAGTTTTCCACGGCTGTAGCGAGGACCTATACAGGCGATCTAGGTGCTGAGCGGATTGTTATTACCGTCGGCGGTACGCGTGAAGCGATCGACCCGGTCAGGTTCATTTCAAATCATTCGTCGGGGAAGATGGGGTTTGCTCTGGCCGAGGCGGCCCGCGACCGCGGGGCAAAGGTGACGATCATTGCCGGGACAACGAGTGCAAAGCCGCCGCACGACGTCGAGGTTATAAGGGCTGTGTCTGCAAAAGAGATGTTCGACGCTGTCACTAAAAGCGTCGGCGAAGCGACCGTTTTTGTCGGGGCAGCGGCGGTGGCGGATTATGCCCCAGCCAAAGCCGCGGGCGGCAAGATCAAGAAGGACGGCCGCGACTTTATGATCATGGAGCTTAAAAAGACGCCCGACATCCTTTCAGAGGTCGCAAAAAAACGGACGAATGGGTTGCTGGTGGTCGGCTTTGCCGCCGAGACCGATGATGTGCTGGGATACGCTCGAAAAAAGCTGGAAAAGAAAGGCCTCGATCTGGTAATTGCCAACGACGTTACCAAGGCCGGTGCCGGGTTTAATACCGACACAAACATTGCCACCATCCTCAGCCGTAAAGGCGGTGAGATCGACCTGCCGTTGATGTCAAAACGCGAGATGGCTGATAAGATACTCGATGAAATTGTAAAGCTGCGACAGGATCCCGATGCCTCGAAATGACGAGATCGCCCAACTTTTTGCCGACGTCCGCGAGCAGGTCCTATACCTGCAGGAACTCGGCGTCGATTCGCTAAATATCGATCTGCAAAAACTCGATCAGCTGCCGGCCTCTTTGCAAGTAGAGCAGGCCGCGGTTCGCTCTGATGTACCGCCGCAAAGAGTACCTGATCTAAAGCCGCAGCCCGCGCGATCAGAGGATAAGGCGAGGCCCTTTCAGTCGAGGCTTGGTTCGCTGCCCACTTTAGCTGACCGGCCAGTCGCTCCTTCAAAAAGGGAAACGGCAATGCCGATCGACACTTCTCCGATCACAAGACAAAAAAACATCGTGACATCTGAGCCGGACGCAGCTCTATTTGGCGACGTGCTGCCGACGCTGCCGGATCCCACAGAGACGATAGAACAGATCAGAGCGGAGATCGGCGCGGAATGCACCCGGTGCAAACTATGCTCGCTCGGCAGGTCCCGCGTAGTGAACAGTGTCGGTAATTTTAATGCCGACCTGATGTTCGTCGGCGAGGCGCCGGGGGCGGATGAGGACGAACAGGGCGAGCCGTTCGTCGGGCGTGCCGGCCAGCTGCTGACAAAGATCATCGAGGGCATCGGTATAAAACGCGAGCAAGTATTTATCGGCAACATAAACCGGTGCCGCCCGCCCGCAAACCGTGCCCCCGAATCTGACGAGTCGGTAGTTTGCAAACCGTTTCTTCTGCGCGAGATCGCCGTCGTTCGGCCAAAGGTCATCGTCGTCCTTGGTGCTACGGCTGCCCAAAATCTGCTCGAGACCAAGGTCCCGATCGGCAAGCTGCGCGGGCATTTTCACGATTATCAGGGCGTCAAGGTGATGCCGACGTTCCATCCAGCTTACCTGCTTCGCGACCCGCACAAGAAGCGCGAGGTTTGGGAAGACATGAAGCTCGTGCGGGATTATTTGAAACAGTTTTGAAATAAGCCTTGCTTATTGAATTGTCCATGAAGCATCTGATCTCGCTATTTATAGCCGCCATTCTGTTGTTCCTGCCCATAGGTGCTACGGCGCAAAAGGGCAGTTTTGTAGGTATTAACCAGCTTCAGTCGCCTCAGAAACCGCGGCTTGGTTTTATGATCCATGGCGGTGCCGGGGTTATAAAGCGGGGTTCGATGACCGCGGAGCAGGAAAAAGAATATCGCACCAAGCTCGAAGAGGCCCTGCTGACCGGTTATAAGGCTCTGCAGGACGGCAAAACCAGCCTGGATGCGGTGGAGGCTGCGATACGCATACTGGAGGATTCGCCGTTATTTAATGCCGGCAAGGGAGCGGTTTTTACAGCCGACGGCAGGAACGAACTCGACGCGTCAATAATGAACGGCAAGACGCTGATGGCCGGCGGCGTCGCGGGGCTGCATCATGTCAAGAACCCGATAACACTGGCCCGGGTTGTTATGGAACGTTCGCCGCACGTTCTGATGTTTGGCGAGGGGGCGGAAAAGTTTGCCAAGGAGCAGAACGTCGAGCTTGTTGACGAAAAGTATTTCTGGACCAAATCGCGCTGGGATTCACTTCAAAAGGTCCTGCAGGAGGAAAAGGAGAAGGCAAAAACTAAAAAGGTCAGCCAGATCGCCGAACCTGCTGCAGCATTACCAGTTAATCGATTTGGGACCGTTGGCGCTGTCGCTTTGGACAAATACGGCGACATTGCCGCGGGCACCTCCACCGGCGGAATGACAAATAAAAGGTACGGGCGTGTCGGTGACTCGCCAATCATTGGCGCCGGAACGTATGCCAATAACAATACCTGCGGCGTGTCGGCGACGGGGGACGGCGAGTATTTCATTCGTCTCAGCATCGCCCACGATATCTCCGCATTAATGGAGTACAGGGCAATGCCGGTGCAGGCAGCCGCCGACGCTGTTATTAAACAAAAACTCCAAACCCTCGGCGGCAAGGGCGGCGTCATCGCCATGGACAAATTCGGCAATATGGCGATCTCGTTCAACTCCGAAGGGATGTTTCGTGCCTACATCGGCAGCGACGGCAAGCCGACAGTCGAGATCTACGGACCCGAGAAATGAATTGCCCATGCTTTCTGCCGAGATAATCGCCATCGGGTCCGAGCTCCTTACCCCGGAAAAGACAGATACAAACAGCCTTTGGCTTACCGGCCGGCTTAATGACATTGGCATTGAGGTCAAACTCAAAACGGTCGTCGGAGACGACGGCGAACGCCTGCAGGAGACGGTCAAGGACGCACTTTCCAGGTCCGAGGTGGTCATTACAACAGGTGGCCTGGGGCCAACGGCCGATGACATTACCCGTGAGTTCACGGCCAGAGCTGTTGGGCGGGACCTGGTCTATCATCCCGAGATCGAGGATTGGCTACGCGAGCGATTTCGGCGTTGGGGCCGCGAGATGCCCGAGATCAATAAGACGCAGGCTTTTATTATTGACGGTGCTGACGTTTTGCCAAATCCTCACGGTTCCGCGTCGGGTATGTTCCTGGCAATGGACGGCAGGATCTTGGCTGTTCTGCCCGGCCCCCCGCGCGAGAATCAGCCGATGTTCTCGGACCACGTTTTTCCTCGATTAAAGGAGATCGCTGGGGATGTCTATGTCAGCCGCCGCGTTTTGCGTGTCGCCGGTATGGGCGAATCGGCTGTCGACGAGATCGCAGCGCCCATCTATTCCGCGGCGTCAGATGTGCAAACATCTATTCTCTTTAACCGCACCGAGGTCGAGATACATATTGCCGCCCAGGCAGGATCTTTTGCCGCAGCAGCGGACGCGTCGAACAGTTTGGCGGAAAAACTGGCCGATGCCTTGGGGGACGCGGTTTTCTCGACTAATGGCGACACAATGGAGGAGGTCGTCGGCACGCTGTTGAGAGAGCGAGGCGAGACCATTTCCGTCGCCGAAAGCTGCACCGGCGGACTGATCGGACGGCGGTTGACCGAGGTGCCGGGTTCATCCGACTATTTTTTAGAGGGGGCAATTACCTACTCTAATGAGGCCAAGGTCAGAGTCCTCGGCGTATCGCCGGACACCCTGGACCGGCACGGTGCCGTCAGTCGCGAGTGTGCTCTGGAGATGGCCGAAGGGATGCGTCGGGCATCCGGCACCGATCATTCGCTTTCGGTGACGGGTATTGCCGGCCCCGGCGGAGGTAGCGACGAAAAACCGGTCGGCACCGTTTATATCGGCTATTCAGGCCCAGCTGGTACCCATTCCAGAGAGATCTCTCTTCCCGGCGACCGGTACCTCATCAGATGGCGGGCAAGCCAATCAGCCCTGGATCTCCTACGGCGAAGGCTTTTATCGGCGTAGAAATGCCGATTTTAGGTTGCTTTTTTCGGCTGATAGGCTGAAAATTGGATGATTGAGCGTCTTATTGGATCCCGCATTCCATTATTTGAAACTTTGCGGCTTAGCTGGCGTGTAGAAAATCCAGCTAATTTAGTTTTTAGTACAACCCCGAATTACCGGTAACAATTGTTATAAGCCATGAAAAGACCAATCCACGTCCGTTTTGTTGTCAATTTGCTTATTCTTCTGTCGTTGCTGTCCCCCACAGCTGTATTTGCTTTCGCCGATGGTAAAAAGCACTTCAAAGACGGGATGAAACACGAGGTGTCGGAAGAATGGGACAAGGCTGTCGAGGATTTTGCGCTTGCCGTCTCTGAAAATCCCAAAAATCCCGAATACAGGCTTCACCTGACGCGGTCGCTTTTCCAGGCCTCGCAGATGTATATGAAGAAAGGGGCGCTCGCGGCTAAAGAGAGCGATTTCGAGGGTGCGTACATTTCGTTTCGCAGGGCATATGCTTTCGATCCTACAAACGAATTGGCAAAGTCCGAAATGGAGCGAATGGTCAGGCTTCAAAAAGACGTGAATAGCGGAGCGGCAGGAAGTAAAACCGGTGATCCCAACGCTGTCAAGATGATCCCGACCGGATTTATCAATACAAAGACGGGTGCGGGTGCCGTTCCCCAGATGCCGCAAAAACTCGAAAAACTTAGGGACCTGCCGTTTCCAAACGGGGTCGACCTGCAGTTCATTATCAAAGAGCTTGCCCGCGATCTTGATCTGAATGTTCTGTTCGATTCCGAGTCGTTTCGCTCTGCCCGCAGAACAAATATAGATCTCAAGAACGTCACCGCGGCCCGGGCGCTGGATTACATTTTCTTGCAAGAGGGACTGTTCTTTCAAAAGGTTGGCCCGCGAACGATCCTCGTTGCCACACAGGCACAGCGGACAAAATTTCAACAGCTGGTCTTGCGGACATTTTATCTCGCCAACGCTGCCCCTAAAGACGTAGCTAAGGTTGTCCAAACAGCGATTCCCGCGCAGCCCGGACGCAGCCAGACGATCGTACTTACGGATGATGCCACGAACAGTATCACTATTCGCGATACCGAGGAAAATATCCGGCTTATCGGTAAGCTGATCGATTCGCTCGACAAAGATCGTGCCGAGGTTGTCATGGATGTCGCTATCTATGAGGTGAATAATACAGACTTGCTGCACCTCGGCAACCAGATCGGCAACTTTGGTGAGCTGAACAATATTGGAGGCACGACAAGCGCCGTTGTGGGTATCGGCGGCAACGAACTTTTTGGATCGATCGGACGGGCTGCCGCGGATATCATTCCCGCTGCCTTTGGCGCGGGTTTTGTGGTCCCGAGTTCAAACTTTATTGCTTATCAGGCCAAAGGTACCAGCAAACTCATTGCTTCGACGCAGATACACGCGTTCAATAACGAAGATTCATCTGCCAGGATCGGGCAGCGTGTGCCTGTTCAGAGTGCACAGTTTGTAACCGGACAAACCGGGGTCGGCGGCGGCGGCGTTGTGTCGAATGTCGTGAACTATGAACAAACGGGTTTGACGTTAAAGTTCAAGCCCCTTGTATTTCCTAATCAGGATGTACAGGTAGCCATGGAGATCGAGTCCAAGGACGTGGCTCCCGGTGGATCAGAGGCAAATCCGATCTTTACCGAACGTACTATCAAGGGTACGGCCCGTATTCAGAATAACAAGACCTTGTTACTCGCAAGCGTTGCGTCTGGAACTGAAAGGCGTCTAAAGACCGGCATTCCGTTTCTTAGTTCGATCCCGCTCCTGGGCCGTTTATTTTCCGCACCTCTGGATGACAATTCCAAGATCGATATCGTCATATCCGTGACGCCGCGTGTGATCAGAGCTCCTGCTATTTTGCCCGAGGACGAGGCCGAAAGGCCGACAGGCAGTCTGGCAGTTCCGACGAACAGTTCGCTCGAGGCAATGATCGTTCAGGAAGAACAAGAGGAGCTGTTGGCGGCCGCTCGCCGTATGCCGAGCACTGCACCGGCGACCGTTGTTGGCGGAGGTGCCGCGTATGTAAAGGCAGCTGAAACTGCTGCAAATACGGGTTCACCCGCTGCGCCCGTAGATAAGCCCGCAGTGTCGAATGAAACTGCCAATAAAGCAGCGGCGCCGAATGAAGGCGCGACATCCCCGACAACGGCGGCGGGTCTTAAGCCGATAGACAACAGCGTAAAAACGCTGCAGCTGACGCAGACGGCTGATACCTCGGCGGCTCCGGTCGGTATTCAGCCGCTCCCGGCAGAACCCTTGGAAATCGCGGCAGTGACAAAAGAGTCAGCGGCGGCCCCGGGCATGAACGTCAAACTCGGACTCGATCTGCCCGAGATGAAAGCTGGCGATAGGATCAAAATACCTGTGCTGGTGCAGGGAAGTTCCAACTTCCGCTCCGGTGTCATCGGCTTAAAATTCGACGCTAAGCGTATTGCAGTCCGGTCCGTTAGCTATGGCGACGTATTTGGAGCTCCCCTTAGCAATACCGGGGCGACGCCGTTCTTAAATCAAAACGGCAAGATGTACGTTTCGCTCAGCGCCAAAGATGAGACAGGTGCTAAGCCTGAGGGTACTCTGGCGTTTATCGAGATCGAAGCATTGGCAGCAGGCATTTCCGACATCACGTTTGATAACGATGTGCTCAATTTCCTGACAGCCGACGGTAAGAACTTTCAAATAAAGCTAGCAAAATAGTTTTGTATGGCAAAGCAGCGAACGGACAATGGATATAGCATGATCGAATTGGTTTGCACGCTAAGCGTGCTTGCCGTTTTGGTCATGGGAACTATTCCGATGGCCCAAAACGCTGTTACCCGGCAAAAAGAGATGCGGCTTCGCGAGACACTGCGCGACATGCGTGCGGCTATCGATGAGTTTAAGCGCGACACGCTCGGCGCGTGCGCTCAAGGTGCGACTAATTCTACGAACCAGATCGGAGGCGGTTCCAACGGTGTACCAACCGATCCTCGCAGCCGAGTTGTGATCGATGACTGCAAGATATTTGAGACTGACAATATAGACCGCTATCCGCCGTCGCTCGATATCCTGGTTTCGGGCGTTAAGGTCAAGCCGCGGGCCCCTGACGTACGAGGCGGAAGCGGCTTGCACGAGGGCGAGAAGCAGGCAACCGAGATCAACAGCGAAAAGGAGATCAAAAAAGTTTATTTACGCGAATTGCCTGTAGACCCGATCACTGGCGAGAAAGATTGGCAGCTGCGTTCTTCCTATCAGAACGTGGATGCGGATAGCTGGGACGAAGTAAATGTTTTCGATGTGCGTTCGAACGCCGAGGGCGAGGCACTCAATGGAGAGAAGTATCGTGATTTTTAAGCCTTTGAAGCAACGCGGATTTTCGCTTCTCGAATTGATGATCGCGATGTTTATCATGATCATCCTGCTTTCGGTCGCCGTCCCGGTCTATGAGCGCAGCGTGCGTCACGCCAAGGAAACGGTTTTGAAGGAAAACCTCTGGCAGATGAGGCGCGCGATCGACCAATTCACCGCCGACAAAGGAAAGCTGCCGCAGTCGCTCGACGAACTTGTCGAGTCCAAGTACCTTCACGAAAGGCCCATTGATCCGATCAGTGAAAAGACCGAATGGAACGAAATAAAGGGCGAAGACCCAAATTCTCAGGAAACCACGGAAGGCCTCAAGGAGGTTCATAGCCTTGCCGAGGGCGAAGACAGTGACGGCATGTCCTATTCAAAATACTGACCTTTAATAAATGTTCTCAACACTGACAAAACCTAACTATCCCAACGCGGCATTGGGCATAGAAGAAGCTCGTGTAACGGCGATCGCGTTGCAAGGAATGGGACGCGGGCATTATGGCATCAAACAGGCGGCAACGGTTGACCTTCCTGCCGGGTTGTTGACGCCAAGTTTTCTTGGTCGCAATATCACCGACGAAGCCGAGTTTTCCGCTTGCCTTCATGAAGCGGCAGAGAGTGCCGGTCTTTTGAAACAGCGTCGTTGGTCAGCAGCCCTTCCCAGCAACACGGCAAGAACTGCCATCCTGACCCTCGATGCAGAACCAGCCTCAAAAAAAGAGGCAGATGAGGTTTTGTACTGGAAGGCGGAGCAGAATTTTGGAGCCCCGGCCGACCAGCTTCGTCTCTCGCGGCAAAAGATCTCACCGGACCAGAACGGCCGAACGCGGTTCTTTACAACCGCTGTGACCCTCGCCGTGATCGATGAGTATGAACGGCAGTTTGAGGGTCTTGGTTGGAAAGTCGGACTCACCTTACCCCGTGCTGTCGGCGAGGCCAATTGGCTGACGGTGGGTGCTGACAAAACTGATTCTCTTTTGATAAGTTCTAATGACGACGGATTTACAGCACTGCTGTTGCGAAGTTCGGAACCCGCGGTGGTGCGTTCGGTAACATGTGCTCCGGGCGAGGTCGAGGACGAGATCTACCGCTTGCTCATGTTCTATAACGACCGCTTTGCGTCGGGCGAGCAGGGCAATACGATGCTTCAAAGGCTACTCGTTGTAGGCAAAGGCCTGGTGCCCCAAAAGGTCCAAACTGTCGCGTCTGAAGCGCTGGGACGGGTACTCGGAGTATTGACGCCCGAGGATGTGGGCCTGAGCATCCCAAGCGGGGGGTTCAGTTTTGATGACATTGCCGCTCCTGCCGGATTAGCGATGCTCGGATTCCGTTAACGCGTTCACAAATAATCACTCCTTTTAGCCCTATCACAGTCTTGCGGCGCGAAACAATTTGTACGAGAATGTCGTAGTATTCTCCAACAATGGGCGTCTCAACTGCAGTCATCGATATAATTCCGGGACTCACCGATGGCGAGTTGATCTCTATCGCCATTGGGGGTCGTGTCGATGGTTTCGAGGAACTCGTTCGGCGGTATCAACGGCCTATCACCGGTTATGTCTTTCGCATGCTGGGTGACTATGAATCCTCGCTGGACGTCACGCAGGAAGTTTTTATCAAAGTTTACAATTCTCTTGCTAAATACAGTCCCGAATATAAATTCTCGACCTGGCTTTATCGAATAGCCCACAACGCCGCCATCGACCACATGCGGCGAAATTCTGTAACTGCTCAGAGCCTCGAAGCCGAGAACGCCGACGGCAGTTATCAAATACAAATAGAAAGCTCTCGTCCGTCCCCCGAACAGGACCACGAACGGACCGAATGGCGAGCGGAGATCGAGGCCGTCGTGAAGTGCCTGCCTCCGGCGTATCGCGATCTTATTCTTTTGAGACATTCTCAGGACCTGAGTTACGACGAGATCGCCGACGTCACCGGCTTGCCGTTGGGTACGGTTAAGAACCGGCTTTTCCGGGCTCGGGAAATGATGAGAGACATTTTTATTGAGCGCGGGTTTACGGGGGTCTAGGAATGAGCTACAACATGCAAAATATGCAGCCGGCGTTTCTGCAAACTCAGGATGAAAGGCAGATGGGAATGTTTTTGCATCTCTCGCAGCTGGCTAATGTGATTTTTTTTCCAATAGGAATTGTTGCTCCGATCCTGCTTTGGCAAACACAAAAAGAGAAAATACCGGCTCTCGATGCTCATGGCAAAATGGTCGTCAACTGGATGATCTCATCCACGATTTACGCCGTTGTCAGTATAGTCTTGTGCCTGATTCTGGTTGGTTTTCTCATGCTGATAGCCTTGGCCATCGTTGGGATCCTGTTTCCCATTATCGGCGGTATTAAAGCCAACAATGGCGAGTTATGGCAGTATCCGCTAGCGATCCGGTTTCTTAAATAGTTGATGAGAGAGCACGCGACAAAAATGGACAGATCAGGATCATGCCCATCCACTGACATTGCCGCCTATATCGATGGCGAGCTGGATGCTGAACGGGAGATGTGCCTCGATGCCCATCTTTATGAATGTGCCGTTTGCGCTGCCGAATTGAATAGCCAAAAACAGTTCCTGCTGTGCCTCGATGCCGGCCTCAACGAACAAAGAGGACTTGAACTTCCGGCAAGCTTTGCCAGGCGAGTGGCCGTCAATGCAGAGGCGAATGTGAGCGGCCTCAGGCGTCCGTCCGAGTGTTTTAACTCTATTTTCATTTGCGCTGCCATCTTGTTGTTCATTTTATTCGCCTCGGGGGCCGATGCTGATAAGGTTTTAAGCGGTAGTTATCTCCTCTTTGATCAACTACTGGCGGTAGGCGGGGTTTTCGGTCAACTGATCTACGATCTTTTTTTGGGTGTCGCTATCGTGATCAGAGCGTTCGCAACTCAATTTCGTGCTGATGTTTTGATAACCATACTTCTGTCGGGCATTCTCGCCGCACCGACAATATTCCTTACCCGAAAGGTTTTACGCGTTCGGCGTGCCTGACAGTCGCCTGACGTGAATTATTTATCTTCTTCAATTACCTTCGCAACGTTAGTGCCGGCAAATACAGTCCGAGTATTTCTGGGCCTCTTCATTTTCCAGTTGTTGTGCCTTGCCGCTTTCGCACATCCCGAGATCTCAACCACGGAAGACCAAACAACTGTAATAGTAAATGACGCGCCGGAACAGGACGTGTACGTCATCGGCAAATCCGTTATCGTCAAAAAACAGGCTAAAGGTGTACTTGCCGTGGGCGGAGATGTGACCGTCGAGGGCAGGATCTCAGGCGATGTTGCTACGATCGGCGGCAACATAGTCCAGAAAGAGGGCGCTTACATCGGCGGTGATGTGATCGTCTTTGGCGGTGCCTATAAGCCCGAGAGCCAGGATCCGCTCCGAGAACCGAATAAAGAAACCGTGATGTTCGGGGTGTTTGAGGAGGAGCTTCGGAACTTTGGGCAAAATCCGTCTCAGATCTTTTCGCCAAGTTTATCCCTTGGTTTTCTGACGCAGCGCTTGCTGTTGGCACTTCTCTGGTTCGTTATATCGATAGTTATGACAACCATCGCCCCGGGAGCCGTAAGCCGGGCCGTTGCTAGGATCCATTTATCGTCCCTGAAAGTTTGCGCCCTGGGCGGGGCTGCATTGATACTGGTCTTGACCTTAATCGTCGGCGGCGTTGTTTTACTCCCTAATTACATAAGCGCGACACTGGCATTTATGGGCATGATGCTGCTCGTCGTTGGTTACATGTTCGGACGAGTGTCCCTCCAATTGAGCTTTGGAAAGTATATACAGAAACACTTCCTTCCTGAGAGCAGCAGGTCCGAAACCCTTGCGGTATTGCTTGGGGTCATCGTCTGGACCTTTTTGCTGTCCCTTCCGTACGTTTGGCTGATCGGCCTTTTTGTCATTTTCGCCGTCGGTATCGGTTTAATAGCTACCGGGTGGGCGCCTGCCAAATGGCAAAACGCGTAAGTCACAGGTTGCAGTTATTTACATTTCTTTACAGATGAGGTCGAACTCTGCCAGCAGAATATACGTCTTAAACTGGAGGGCGCAGCCTTGAGGTGTATGCTCGAGGTTTCATAAATGATGCAAAACCGACTATTTAACGCAGCTATTTTTATATTAACGGCCTTGTTTCTTACCGGCGGGGAAGTATCTGTTTATTCTCAAACTCCTGAGGCCGCCGTCAAACCCTCGGTAGTTACTGGTGATGTGGCGACTGTCTCAGGGAATGGGATCATCGTTAATACCAAGGCCGGGCCTGTAAACGTTTCGTTTACCGAAAAGACAGAGTTCAAAAGAGTTTCGGCTGAAAAGCCGGACCTCAAAACCGCGACGCCGGCGGCATCCTCTGATGTAGGAGCAGGCGACAAGGTCATCGTAACCGGAATTCTCTCCAAAGATGGAAAATCGATACCGGCGAGATCTGTGTTTTTGATGACAAAGTCAGATATTGCGCAGAAGGCGACTAAAGAAATCGAGCAATGGCGGACAAGGGGGATCAACGGTAAGGTACTTTCGATCGATCCCGCGTCAAAACAGATCACGGTCCAAATAGCCGGATTAATGAGGAATACCTCAATGCTTTTAACACCGAAAGAGAACGCGCAATTCCTCAGATATGCACCGGATTCGATCCGGTTCGATGAGGCAAAAGCAAGCTCGATATCGGAGATTCAAGTGGGGGATATGCTCAGGGCACTTGGAGACAAGAGCGCGGACGGCACAAGCTTTGCAGCTGAAGAGGTAGTTTCAGGGGCATTTCAAACCCTCGCCGGTACAGTTAAGAGTGTCGATGCTGTAAAGGGTGAGGTCGTAATTTCGGATCTCAAATCAAAGAAAGATATAACGGTCGTCGTTACGGAGTCATCTGTTCTCAAAAAGTTTCCGCCGGAGATGGCGCAGCGGATGGCAGGATCTCAGGCAGGCCCGGGAGGGGCTCGTCCACCCGGCGGGGGCAGGCCGCCGGAGGCGGATGGCCAATCTCAGGGCAATCGCGGCGGCGGACAAGGCCGCGGCTTGAGCGGCGGGCGAGCGGGTGGTATTGACGACATGCTCGAACGGTTTCCAACCATTACACCGTCCGACCTTAAACCTGGCGACATGATCGCCATATCAAGCTCTAAGGGTTCCAGTACCGATCGCGTAAAAGCGATCAAGCTATTAGCCGGTGTCGAGCCGTTCCTGCAAACGGCACGGGCGACAGGCGGAGGTAACCAGCGAAACCAGGGAGTGCCCGGCGGATTAAGTATTCCGGGTCTGGAGGGCATAGGATTTCCCTAAACGCCGGTCAATATTTTTAACTAATATTACTTTTTGTTTTATTTAGATCGATATGATGAGATTGTTCAGGTCTTTTTTAATACTTGTATTATTCGGCGCTATTTTTGCTGCGCCAGCTTTTTCGCAGTCAACGGGAATCCTCGGCGGTATGGTTGTAGACAGCCTCGGGGCTGTGGTGGTGGGAGCCACCGTTACCGTCGTATCGGCTGACGGTAAAGAGAAACAGGTGGTCAGCAATGGCCGCGGTGAATATACCATCTCGGGTTTGCCGGCAGGAACGTACACCGTAAAGGTCATCGCTCCAAAATTTGCCTTGTACGAGAATACTGAGGTCGCTGTTACGGCCGGTGAACGTGCCGAGCTCTCCGTGGTTTTAACGGTTGCCGGCGTCGAGGAAAGCGTCGAGGTCACTAACGAAAACAAAGTTTCAACCGATCCGTCGGAGAACGCCAGTGCAACGGTCATCAAGGACAAGGACCTGGACGCTTTGCCCGATGATCCAGATGAACTACAGGCTGCGTTACAGGCGTTGGCAGGCGCTTCAGCGGGACCAAATGGCGGGCAGATCTATATTGACGGGTTTACAGGGGGACAACTGCCGCCAAAAGATTCGATCCGTGAGATCCGCATTAATCAGAATCCATTCTCGGCGGAGTACGAAAGGCTCGGTTTCGGACGTATCGAGATCCTGACTAAACCCGGTACCGACAAATGGCGCGGCCAGCTCAATGCGGGCTTTAATGATGAAAGCCTGAATTCCCGTAATCCGTTCGCGCCCAATCGTGCACCGACCCAAATGAGGACGTTCGGCGGCAATATCTCGGGCCCGGTCCAGAAAAAGAAATCATCCTTCTTTCTCGATTTCAGCAATAGAGATAACGATTCGAACGCCATCATCAACGCTCAGGTATTAGGGCCGGACTTTAATATTTTTAATTTGCGGCAGGACGTAGCGATGCCTACCAAACGGTTCTCGATCGCTCCGCGATTTGACTATACGATCAACGACAAAAACACGCTCGTTGCTCGTTACAGCTTTACGCATACTAGCAATGAAAACCTTGGGATCGGCAATGAATCATTGCCGTCGAGGGCCTACGATACAGGCGGCTCAGAGCACGAGTTTCGCCTTACCGAGACAATGATACTCAATCCCAAGACTGTGAACGAGACGCGTTTTCAGTACAGCTCTGAGAGTCGTGACCAGACAGGTGATAACTCGGTCCCGACCATAAATGTTTCGTCGTCCTTTGTCGGCGGCGGGTCGCAGATCGGACTGAGCTTTAACAAGGCGAGGTCCTGGGAATTGAGTAACTTTACGACGACATCGCTAGGCAAGAATTCAGAGCATTCTATAAAGTTTGGGGCCCGGCTGCGTAATATCCATTTGACCGACCGTTCTGAGAACAACTTTGGAGGAACCTTTTCCTTTACCGGTTTCTTTGCTCCGGACGACTGTGACGTCAACGGGGATAACGTTGTTTCGTCGATCGAACAGTACCGGTGTAAGGTCATGGGCGTCGAGGGACTGCGGTACAATCCGACACAATTTACGATAACGACGGGTAATCCTATAGCCGACGTTTCGCGCTTTGATGCGGGGCTGTTTATTACGGACGATTGGAAGGTTAGCCCGTCGCTGCTCCTGAGCTTTGGCCTGAGATACGAGAATCAAACCAATATCAGCAGTAATTTCAATTTTGCACCGAGGTTTGGATTTGCATGGTCGCCAGGAGCGGGCGGAGCCAAGGCGCCCAAAACAGTATTTCGCGGAGGTGCCGGCGTATTTTATGACCGGTTTAGCGAAAATTACACTTTGCAGGCGGAGCGGTTCAATGGGGAGAACCAGCTGAGTCTTATAGTGAACGCTAACGACCCGGACCCCGATGCTTTGAGATTGCTCGCTCAGCCGGTTTTCACGCAGAACGGTGTTACCAACGTACCCACTGTGGAAGAGATACTATCCGCCCTGCCGCAATCCAATTCAATTAAGCAGGTTTCACCGGTCTTAGAGTCGCCTTACACTCTACAGGCGGCTTTGGGCGTCGAGCGGCAGCTTCCTTTCAAGACGACGCTGTCTGCTTATTTTATAACCACCCGGACATTGCATCAGCTCAGGTCGATGAATATTAATGCTCCGATCTGTCCTACGCTGATCAATTGTCAGGACGAGCGGCCTGATCCCACGATGAACGATATTTACGAATATGAATCGAACGGAACGCTGCGGCAGAACCAGCTGATCGTAAGTTTCCGCTCCAATTTTAGTTCGAAGTTCTCGCTGTTTGGTAATTACCGCCTTGGTTCTGCAAAGGGTGATACGGACGGCGCTGGTACGTTTCCCGCTTATACCTATGATCTGACCGGAGAGTTTGGCAGGTCGTCGTTTGACGTTAGGCACACGTTCATTGTGGGCGGGAACATTACCCTTCCATGGAGTGTATCTCTAAACCCATTTGTGATCGCTAACTCGGGACGGCCATTTAATATCATCCGCGGCAGAGATACTAACGGAGATAGCCTGTTTACCGAGCGGCCCACCTTTGGCGAACTGCAAAGCCGCTGCGGGGAATTGGGGCTTACAGCATCGTATTGCAGTATCGGATCGAACGACCCCAATGCCATAATACCTAGGAATTTTGGCCAGGCGCCCGGATATTTCAGTGTAAACCTGCGTCTTAGCAAGAACATAGGATTTGGTACGTCCTCAGGGGAAACCGCAGTTGCGGACAGACGAGGCAACCGCGGAGGCGCGGGCCCGGGTGCATTTGGAGGCGGCCGCGGCGGCGGCGGAAACCGCGGGGGTGGTGGAAACCGCGGTGGCGGGGGTGGATTCGGCGGCGGCGGCGGCGGCGATTCGCGAAAGCCCTACAATCTGAATATTGGCGTCAGCTTTAATAACATCTTCAATAATGTGAATTACGGTGCACCTGTCGGTAATTTGTCCTCGAGCCGGTTTGGACAATCTACCTCCACCAGCAGCGGCTTTGGCGGATTCGGACCTGGCGGGGGCGGGGGCGGCGGAGGCGGTACTGCGAACGCGAACCGACGCATCGAGTTTCTACTTAGGTTCACCTGGTAAGCATCAGTATCGGTAATTCCGAGATGGATGGTATCCTTTATGCGATCTGTCTCCGTTTTTCATTTATGCCGTCCATGATCGATAGACCTTTCTGCATTTTTGTACTGTTGGCGGTGTCTGCAGTCTGTGCAATGTCGCAAGCCAAGCCTGCCGCAGGGCCTGCGGTTGATAGCAAGCCGGCGTCGATTGCATCTTCACCATCAGAATTGGCAAAAGCAGCTGTTGCCGCTCATGGCGGCGACAAACTGAGGCAGGTTAAATCGCTCGTGATTAGAGGGTCCGTCGACTTTAACGTGTCAGGCGTGGCCACCCCGGCAACATTTTCGATCGCGATCAGCGGAGACAAATATTTCTTCGAAATAAATAATCCGGTCCAGCCATTGAAACAGACCTATGACGGCCGTGAAACTTTCTCGACCATTCGGGGATTTTCACTGCCGCCTATCACGAGCCTGGGATTTCCCGTGCTTACCAAGATAGGTGATACAGGGTATGTGGTTTCGGACATAGGCGAGTCGAAAAAGAAGCGAAAGGGCTTTCGCGTCACAACGCCGGACGGCTATTACACAGATTTCCTGATCGATGAAAAAACGGGCCAGGTCAAAGGGTACGAATCAAGCTATGAAGTGGGTGACCGAAACGTGACTACCTCGGTTGAGATAGATGAGTTTCAGACGATCGACGGGGTATCGATGCCGAAGAAATATTCGCAACGTATCGATCTTGGTCAATTGACCGCATACGCGAATTTTAAGGTAAAAGAGATGCTGATCAATTCGGCCATTGATGACAGCGTTTTTGCGATGCCGAAGTAGAGGTCCGGCGCTTAAGCATTCGTCGCAAACCTGCTTGCCCGCCACCAGTCGATCGTCCGTCTGAGGCCCTCTTCCAATCCAACCAACTCTTTATAATCCAGACATTCGAGTGCCCGGCCGTTGTCTGCCTGCGAGTGTTTTACATCACCTGCGCGAGCTTCTTTATATATGACTGCAGCGTTCGGTCTGCCGGTTACTTTTTTAAGCGTCTCAAATAATTCGTTGAGTGTTATGCGGTCGCCGTTGGCAACGTTCATGGCCTCGCCTAATCCTCGGGTTGTTTGGGCGGCTACGACATTTGCGTGCACGACGTTCGAAATATACGTGAAATCCCGCGACTGTTCGCCATCGCCGTAGATTTCCGCCGTCTTGTGGGTCATAAGGGCATCAATGAATCGCGAGATCACGCCGGAGTACATCGAGCCGGGATTTTGTCGCGGGCCGAAAACATTAAAATATCTCAGCGAGATGGTTTCCAGTCCATATACATTGTGAAAAGCACGGGAATAGTATTCGCCCGTAAGTTTAGCGACAGCATAAGGCGAAAGGGGATCGGGCCTCATTGACTCCGTTTTTGGAAGTGTCGGCTGATCGCCGTAGGCTGAGCTCGAGGCCGCGTAAACAAATCTTCTCACGCCCGCCTCTTTTGCCTTTACGAGAAGATTGAAGGTGCCGTCGACACACACACGATGAGTTTCCACGGGATCCTCAACAGAGCGCGGTACGCTTGGCAGGGCTGCCTCGTGAAAGATGACGTCGACCCCCTCTATCGCTTTGGATAACGACAAGTCATCATTTATATCGCCCTCGATGAATTTGAAATCCCCTTTGATCTCCTCAAGATTTTCTATGAAACCCGTGCTGAGGTCGTCGATGATACAAACGCGGGCACCCTGGCGGATCAACTCTTCGGCAAGATTGGAACCTATAAAACCGGCACCTCCGGTGACAAGTACTCGTGTTGTTAGAGACATGATCAGTGGGACAGACGTAGCGTCGTCCTTCACATTCTATCGACCGACCCCGACATATTCAAAGCCAAACTCGAGCATGTCTTCAGGTTCGTAAATGTTCCGAAGGTCCGCGATCTTCGGAGTTTTGAGCAGGTCCTTGACCTTCTCCATATCGAGGGCGCGAAATTGGTTCCATTCGGTAATGATCAGCAACAGATCAGCTCCGGCTATCGCTTCGTACTCGTCACCGGCATACTCGATCTCGGGCAGGCAATGCTTGGCCTCATCCATCGCCACCGGGTCAAATGCTCGAACCTTTGCTCCGCGCTTTACCAGTGCATTGATGATATCTATTGCCGGCGATTCGCGCATATCGTCCGTCTCCGGTTTAAACGAAAGCCCGAGCACTCCGATCTGCTTTCCTCTAAGATCGCCGACAAGGCTCTCGATCTTTGGGATCATCGCATCCCTTTGCCGGGCATTAGCCTCGATCACCGCATCGACA
>Ga0222622_10000094_pt1 | contig 30452 bp, 30 predicted proteins | sample PLM2_5_b1metaG_FD_177335 | JGI IMG/M metagenome (GOLD analysis project Ga0222622, IMG submission 177335) | Groundwater sediment microbial communities from an aquifer in East River, Colorado, USA - PLM2_5_b1 | ecosystem: Environmental > Terrestrial > Soil > Riparian zone | place: USA: East...
CACCCCTGATTCACCACAAGACAGCGTTGACACCGCCGCTCAAGGCCTTGGCTCTCTCTTCGAATTAGCTAGGGAGTGATCTGAGCGGAAAAGTCCTCCAGTGACCGGTAGAGTGCCTCTGCGTCAACGAAGCGCATGATGTTGGTGTGCCCCGAACCCGCCGTGATGACCACACCGGCCGGGATTAGGCCGTGATCCGTGCGTGCGATCACGATCGCGCCGGAAAATCCGCCGAAGTCGGCGAAGGTCTTCTTGTGGTGAACGCGTAACTCATGGACGTACTTGCCGCTGGGTCCGACGTAATCGCACTGCACGATAAAACGTTGATTGCTAATCGCATCGGAATCGTAGTCGATTGCGTTATCCCCGATGCCTGGATAGCCGCTTACAGCAAAGTCGCCGCCGCTAACAAAGGCTGCTGACGCCATCGTGGGTGTGTTCTTCTTGATGGGCGCTCTGTCGTCTGTCCAATCCGTTGTTAGTGGGCTTGTCACGCGGAAAAGCAGCACATCATTGAATTCCTGCCTCAGATCAGCGCTTGCTGGGACTTCCCATGAGTAGTCGTAGCTGAGGAATGCGTTGATTCCATCACGCATCGGAATGCGAACTTGATCGGCGCGGTACTCAACGTCGTCAGATCGCAGGACATGCCTCGCCGTGATCGCGTAGCTTTGCCCTCCAAAAGCACACAGGAACGCGGATGCGCGCTTAATGAACCGGAATTGCGACTGATCAGTGGGCGCGATGAAGAGCGGACGAGAAACGGCGTAACTCGGCGAAGGCGTCAGTGGCTTCAGGCGCTCTCCTCCTTACGTCTCAGGTTCCTGGTTATAGGAGACCCAGCTTCTTCAAGATGCTGCCGACGATAACACTACCACTGACAGTTACCAAGAAGAAACCCGGCGAGGGCAGGCAGGTTTTGGAGGCCTGCCGGTTCCGTACTCCGCGGCGGTGCGTAGCCCTCACCGTGACAGCTAGTCTACCATTAGATTCCTGGGACACCGAGACCTCAGGTCAGGAGGGGGAGTGTCCCAAACAGAGAAGGCTCGATCGCCGTCCGAAGATGACCTTGAAGTGTCCCCACCTCTCGGCGACAGTCGATACACGCTTGAGCCCATTAACGCGACGTACGTGGAAGAGTGGGAATCATCGACGAAAGGAATGCGGTACGCGGTGCCAACCGCGGTGGGCGCGGAGGGCGGTAAAGCGGTAGAGGCGTGGCTCGTCATGGCTCGGAAGAATCGCAAGGGCGAGCCGCTGACGCGAAAGAAGCCTCAGTGGACTGGCGAAGAGCGTTCGCGAGTTCCCATTACAGCTGAATTTCGCGCTCTTACCGCCAAGCTTGTCGCCAAGTTCGGAGGATTCCACGCTGCTGAGCGCGCAATCGAAGCCAACATCGGGAGGCTGCCAGCCGGTCGCCACAGGGCGCGATATCGCGTTACACGAAAACAATTGGAGAGAATCTGTGGCAAGTCCTCGCGTCGGTTCGCGGAATGGAGGACCTTGGACGCCCTCGCGTCGATCGCTCCCCAGATAGGCGTCGGAACCTTCAATGAGTGGGTCAACGCCATTCAGCCTGCTTACATCAGCCTTGGGATGGGCCTGTATCGAACTTGGTGCATCCACAAGAGCCCAGGACAACTGTTGCTCCCGCTCCCTGCCCCGGCACTGTTGCTTATCAGGAAATTCGAGAAGCGTTGGCTTCGGGCTGGGCACGAATCGCGCAGAGTGGCGTTGGCGGTAAGGCGGACCTTGGAACCGTTGCTACTCGGCTACCAAGCCGGGGCTGGCATCGAATGCAATTTCGATGATCTGCTTGCCGATGGTCCGTTCCTGGTCACGGAGTTTGTCGAGCACGGGCTCAAACGCGAAGGGATTCTCTTGAAGGCTCAGAAGGGCACAGGACGCGACAGGGCCGAGAAGCAGTACGGCGGACCTTCAGGACACGGTCGCTGGCGTGAGGCCGCGCGTGTAACGAGGAAGGAGGCTGAGCGGGAAATATCGGAGTTGCAGCTCGTGATCAAGTATCTGGATTTTGTCGAGGAGCGACAGACTTGATCAAACCGCTAGGGGTTTGCACTCACAATACTGCCGGCGCCCTCGCTACGGCGTCGAGGTCGCTTCTGGTCGAGGTCATCAAGCATGACCCGGGCCGTCTTCAACCATTCACCTATCTTGCTGGCTCCTACGCGAAGAGGTTCATCTGGGTATCTAGCGGCGGTCCACTCATTCGTCAGCTCGTTAAACAGAGACACGAAAATGGGATCGACGTTGCCGTGTTTCCCACCGTGCAAGTTGAATCGTGTCGCCACAAAACCATGCCGAGTTGATGTGAGGAACCGCTCGTCGGGAAGCATCAACAAGTGAGACTTTGCGGCAAGTTCTACAGCCGCGAACAGATTATCGACCGCCACGTTGTAGTGCTTGGCGGAGTACGCTGCCTCTGCCGCTGATAGGAATTCGCGAGCCACGGATAGATGGCGTGCCACCCTGGTTGCGTTATATCGAAAATCAAAGAGTAGGTACCAAGTCTGCTTGTGGAGTACCGCCGTCAGGTGGCTGGCATTGGGCTGCTCAATTGTTAGCTCCATGCCGACAATTTCGCCCATGTCGGCAAGGGATATCTGCGCGCCTCGTTCTATTGGCGCTTGGAAATCTGGCGGTATTTGCGCCTTGAAGATGCCCCTGATCTGATCGTTGAAGAAGATCTCAGCGGGTTCGCCAACTTCGAGCAGTACCTGTGCAGCCCACACCGCAAACGGCGTCGGTAACAACCCGGCGGCTTGACGTCTCCCTATTTCTGGATCGAACCATAATTCGAACGCGTTTTTGAGAACCGCGTTCGTAAATTCCGTCTGGTCAAATGCCGCCTCCGGTGCATTCACAGCCATGTAAACAAGATAGCAACCCCCAAGCCTGGTTGATCTGCTGTCATATGTCTGGGACTTCATCTAAACGACATCCACTGGAGGCTTATGGCTCATCGGGTGCAAATACGTGCTCGCAATTCGGGCACGTTGCCTTGACCGCCACGGGCCGCGGAACGGGCAGAGCGGCGTTTATGGCTTCGACAGAATCGAATGTCGCTCGGAAGCCAAGATCAGTAATTGCACGGCGCAGAACGCCGCGGAGTACGTCCTCCATTCTCCCATAAATACGGAAGTCCTCATCGTCCAGACCCCCATGCTTTGCACCATGAACCAAACTACTGCGGCGACCCCAGATTCTGCTTATGTCATCGCGAGCCAACGGCGGCAGTCCGAGTTTGTCAGCGAGCTGGGGAACGCGATAGATGAAATGCCGCGTCGGATTGCTCGTCGAAATCAATGATTCCAGGGCAGTGGCGATCAGCGGAAATCGCACGTCAATGAGGCGTGTTCGCGCCGCATATTCGTGATACCACAGAGCAGTGACGATTCGCGTCCCCGGCGTGAAGGGATTGGCGGTAAAGGCCTTCATCAAAGCCGCGAGTTCGACGGCGTCGCCGGGTGAGAGCCAGTTCCGCTTCGGATCAGCCACCCACGCCTCGCCTCCAAGACCGGACGCCGGTCCAGGTACGATCTGGAAGTCCGGATCGGAAGGGTCGCCGATCAAGCGACCGGAGCTGCCGAATGAAATTGACGTCGGTCGAATTAGCCTCGAGAGCGCGATTGCCGTTTGAAGCCGCTCGTCCGAATCCCACGTGTACGGATTCTGACGTGGCGCATTCAGCCGCATGAAAGCATATGGGAACACGCGGAGATCGGTCACCGCTGGGAAGCGATTGTATCCGGGCGGCTGGCACGCATCCGCGACGAGTGCGGCAAGATCACCGAGGATTGGTGCGATAATAAGATCATCGGTCAGTTCTATCCGCTTCGTTATCCGTTCGTTCTCAGGCGGATCGTCGTTCGTGACCATCACCGCCACGTCCGTGATGGGCGTTTCGCTGGTGATGTGTCTGACAGAACTTCTGATGCCTGCGGGAATAAGCGCGTCGATGGCTGTTATCGCCGCCTGTTCCCCACGATCTTTTGGTACGTCCACGCAGACTATAGCGACACCGTTGACTAGAACGCACGCGCGGTATTTGTCGCCGCCTTCCAGCCACATGATGCAGCGATGGCCTCGAATAACCCAGTCTTTGAGTAGCTCAGGAATGGTGGGCCTCGACTGAACTGGTTGTCGCGACAACTTAATCATAGCGCGAGCGAAAGCGACTAGTACTCGTCGTCGGGCAGAAGAGCCGTCGTAGCAGACCCCGATTCGCCATCCGTCACCCAGAACGTTCTCCCCTATCGCGTAGTACAGCAGCATGTGGGCGCCGGCGACGGCACGCCCGTCGGAAACGAAGGGTTCCCGCGTGCAGAGACGCCGGCCTCCGTTCGCAGTACGGAGCGACGATGGCGACGCTTGGGTTGATCGCCCGCGAAGCGAAGGAGCGGGACAACAATCGGGGCCCCGCGGCGGAGCGCCTCGACCGGCTCGACGAGATGCTGAGCCGGTACCTCGGGCCGACCGTCATCCGAGCAATGGCGGACGACGACGTGACCGAGGTGTACGTCAACCCGCAGGACGGTGCCATCCGCCTCGACACCCGCTCCCGCGGTAAGGTTGCAAGCGGTGTGACGATCGATGCGCACCGCGTCGAGATGTTCCTCAACGCGGTTGCGGTCCGGCTCGGCGTCACCCTCACCAGCGACAGCCCACGGCTCGAGGCCGAGCTGCCAGCTGCGACCTTCGCCGGCAGCCGCCTGCAGGGGTTCGTCCCACCGGTCACGTCCGGCCCCGCGTTCAACATTCGCAAGCCACCGTCGGTGGTCTACTCTCTCGACGCCTACGTAGCCGGAGGCACCCTTACCGCAACGCAGTGCGCGGCGCTCCGGGGCAGCATCGCTGAGCGGTACAACATCCTGATCGCCGGTGGGACGAATACCGGCAAGACGACGCTCGCGAATGCCGTCCTGCGGGAGATCACGGATCGCTTTCCGAGCGAGCGCCTCGTGGTGCTCGAGGACACGGTCGAGCTTCAGTGCGCGGCGCGTGACCACCTCGCGCTCCGGACCAACCGCCACGTCACCCTCGCGGACCTCGTGAAGAGCGCCCTCCGGACGAGCCCCAACCGCATCATCGTCGGCGAGGTCCGCGGGGTGGAGGCGCTCGACCTTCTCGACGCGTGGGCAACAGGCCACCCCGGCGGCGTCGCCACCGTCCACGCGGCGTCCGCGGAGGGTGCGCTGTTGCGTCTGGACCGCTTGGCCCAGCGGGCCAACGTGCCGCCCCAGACCGTGCTGGTCGCGGAAGCCATCCACCTCGTCGTGGTCATTGAGGGCGGGAATCGGGGGCGTCGCGTTACGGACGTCGTGCGCGTTGACGGCCTCAATACCGATGGTCGCTTCGTTCTGCATCACCTCAACGCTTCAGGAGACTGGTCATGAACCCGTCACTGCTGGTTCGCCCGGCAGGGCCCCTTGGCCCGCGCTGGTCCGCCCTGGGTTGGACCTTGTTCGTCGTCTTACTCCTCGCGCTTGCCCCCGCCGTCGCATTCGCGGCGCCAACCGGCGGCGGCGCGCCGATGCCCTGGACTGGACCGCTCCAGAGTCTGCTCGACAACCTGACCGGCCCGACCGCGCGCATCCTGGGCGCTCTGGCGTTCGTGGTTGGCGGCGCGATGTGGGCCTTCACTCGACACGAGGAAGGCGCGAAGCGCTTCGGCCAGGCCATCGTGGGGATCGCCGTCATGATCGGAGCGGCGAACATCGTAGCGGCACTCGCCTTCGTGGGCGCCCTGGTCTGAGCCGGTGATATCGGATGTCAAACGAGGCGTTAACACCCGCGGCCCATGTGATCCACGCGTCGCTCGTACGCCCCGCGCTATATGCGGGCGTCGAGCCAGCCGTGGTGATGGTCGAGGCGTCGGTCGCCTTCGCGCTCGTCTTTGTCGTCGGATTCCATGTTGCCACGCTGCTATTCGCTCTCTTCTGGCTCACCGCGGTGCATAGCACGATGGTTTGGGTCGCGAAGCAGGACTCACAGATGAGCACCCTCTACGTGCGGAGTCTCTTCGCGCAGGACTACTACCCTGCGCACGCCGGCGTGCAGGCCGCGCCGGCCGCTGTTCGGTCGTCAGTTCCTTCCTGGGGATGATCGTCGCTCGGGCGACGCGACCCACGGACACACACTAGGCCTCGAGTGTTGCAGAGGAGGCGGTCGGTGGACGTCGTAACGCTGTCAGTGGGTGCAGGATTGGGCGCGGCCGCGTCGGCCGTGCTCGCGCGCCTTCGCGAGCACCGGGCCGCGCCTCAGGGCGCGGCCGATCTGCTCAACTGGGGCTTCGTGGTGGATGCGGCCGCCCCGGCCGTCATCCTGCAAAAGGATGGCAGCCTCCTCGCCGGGTGGCGCTACCGCGGCCCTGACCTGTTCGCGGCCACCCCGGAAGAGATGGACGCTCTCACCCGGCACGCGAACGACGCGCTCCTTCCATTCTCCGACAACTGGATGCTCCACGTCGACGCGATCCGGCGCCCCACGATCCCGTACTCGCCCGGCGCGTTCCCCGATCCGGTGTGCCAGCTCATTGACGACGAACGCCGGCTCGCCCACGAGCAGGAGACCGGTCGTCAGTTCGAGACCACCTACACCATCGTCGCTACGTACCTGCCGCCGTCGGACACCGTCGCGCGCTTGGCCGCGTTCTTCGTCCAGGACGTGCGGCAGGGCCTGACACTTCAGGGCACGGCGCGCGCCGGCTCCGATTCCGTGTGGGACCGCGTGCTCGGGGCTTATCGGACTGCGCTCCACACGCTCGAGACGCGGCTCGGAGGCCGGTTGGTCCTGGAGCCGCTGGACGCGGACGGCCTGCTCACCCATCTGCACGAATGCCTGACCGGCTTGCCTCACGGCGTCCGGACCCCACCGCATGGCGCGTACCTCGACCTCGTTCTCGCCGATCAGGAGCTCGTAGGCGGATTCGAGCCTAGCGTCGGGCGCCATGCCATCCGGGTCGTCGCCATCCAAGGCTTCCCCGACCGATCGCAGCCGGGCCAGCTCGACGTTCTCAATTCGGTTGGGTTCCCGTATCGCTGGTCGACGCGCTTCATCCCGCTTGGCACGCACGAAGCGTCGCGGCTCATTCGCCGACATCAGCTGCAGTGGTTCAAGAAGAGGAAGGGCGCGGCCGCCTGGGCGAAAGAGATGGTGGGAGGTGGGCGTAACGATCGCCCAGCCGACCCCGACGACGCGCTGTGGCTTGACCAGGACGCGCGGGCGATGGCCCAAGATGCCTCCGACGCCGCGGCCGACAACGCGCGCGGCGACGTTCGATTCTGCTTCCTGACCCAAGTCGCCGTCGTTATGGACACAGATCCCGCACGCGCGGATCACGCCGCGGGGGAGCTTCTCAAGATCTTCACCGACCGGGGATTCACCGGGCGCGTCGAAACCGTCAACGCTCTCGAAGCCTACCTCGGTAGTCTCGCCGGGCACGGCTACCCGAATCTGCGCCGGCCCGTGCTGTCCACGCAGAACATTGCGGACTTGCTGCCCTTGACCAGTACGTGGTCGGGTCTTGCCCACAATCCGAGTCCGTACTTCCCGCCGGCGAGCCCTCCCCTTCTTTGGGCGAAGACCGCTGGATCAACACCGTTTCGGCTCAACCTGCATGACTCGGACGTCGGCCATACGCTCGTCTTCGGTCCTACCGGCGCTGGCAAGTCGGTGCTGCTGGGCCTCCTAGCCGCGCAGTTCCGCCGCTATCCGGACGCGCAGGTGTTCGTATTCGACGTCGGCTACTCGATGTGGACGCTCTCGTTGGCAGCGGGCGCCAAGCACTACGACCTCGCGGCTGGCCGCCCCGACGCGCTCCGCTTCCAGCCCCTCGCCGCGCTCGACGAGCCGACCGAGCGCGCCTGGGCGGCGGAGTGGCTGGAGACGGTGGTTGCCTTGCAGGGCGTGACCGTGACGCCGCCCCTCCGGGCGCGGGTCGACCGGGCGCTCGAACTGGTGGCGCGCAATGAACGCGCCCACCGGACACTCACCGAACTCACCGTACAGCTGCAGCACGAGGAGCTCGCCGCGGCCCTGCGGCCATACACCGTGATGGGCCACTACGGCGAGCTGCTCGACGCAGCCACCGACGATTTGCGCGAGGGGGCGTTCCAGGTGTTCGAGCTCAAGCATCTCCTCGCACTCGACGACCGCGTGGCGCTCCCGGTGCTGCTGTACTTGTTCCGACAGATCGAGCGGCGGCTCGACGGGCGCCCGACGCTCATTGCGATCGACGAAGCGTGGCTCGCGCTCATGCATTCGCTGTTCGGAGCGCGGATCAATCAGTGGCTGCTCACGCTGCGGAAACAGAACGCGGCTGTGGTGCTCGCTACACAGAGCCCGGCGCAGCTCGCCCAACTCCCGTTCCGGTCCACGATCCTCGACTCGTGCCCGACCAAGCTCTACCTGGCGAACCCGGACGCTGGGACCCCGGCCCAAGCCCCGCTCTACCGCGACCTCGGGCTCAACGCACGGGAAGTCTCGCTCATCGCGCAGGCGGTGCCGAAGCGGCACTACTACTTCAAGTCGCCCCGCGGGAGTCGCTTGTTCGAGCTTGGCCTCGGCCCCGCGGCCCTTGCGTTTCTGGCCGGTCTCCCCGGCGCGACGATCGACGAAACCCGCCGCGCGGTCGAAGCGCTGGCCAAGACGCATGAGTCTGCGTGGCCCATCGCGTGGCTCGATTCGCTTGGTCACGCCCGTTGGGCAGAACATCTCCGCGCCCTCGTGGCTGCGCCTCGTTCTGCCCTTCCGTCCCACTCCCTCACGATTGGAGACTCCCAATGAAAACCGCCCTCCTCATCACGCTGGCGCTACTCGCAGCGCCCAGCGCGCACGCACAGTTCGGATTCGGCGGGATCGTTTTAGACCCCTCGAACTTGGCTCGGAACGTTCTCCACTACGCGCGGCGTCTCGAGCAGATCGCAATGCAGAAGCAGCAACTCCAGCAGCAGCTCGTTGCGATGCGGAAGCTGCCGAACCCGCCGTGGCGAGACATCCGTCAGACCGTAGCGCGGCTCGACGGACTCATGGCTGACGGCCGCGCACTGGCCTATCGGCTGCAGAACCTCGAACAACAGTTCCAGGCGACGTTCCCGGTCGGTCGCGCGTTCCAGGACTGGCCGAGCGAACGTCGGGCACAAGCCGAGCGGACCGTCGCAACCATGGGCACCGTCCTCGCAGGCGCGCGCGCGCAAGCTCAGATCTTCAACGACGGTCTTGGCCGAATCACGGACATGAAGGCCCGCGTCGCGGCGGTACAAGGTCAGGAGGCGGCGCTCGAGCTCCAGAACACCGCGACCGTGTTCACCGCGGAGGAGCTGATGTTGCTCCGCCAGGCGCTCATGGCCCAGAGCTCGATGCAGGCGGTCTACTACGCCAATCGCGTGAACACTGAAGCGCAGCAGGCAGCGACTATCGACGATCGCCTGAAGGCGCTGAGTGCTCCCGCCCGCCGGAGTCAGCCGGTCTCCCTTCGGGTGACCCCGTGAGAAATGCCGGAGGGGGCTTCATGACCAGGCGGTTGTGCGGCATCGTGCTCGTCGCTGCACTGGTGACCCTGGTGCTCTGCGCGGGCTCCCTCCTGGCACAGAGCCCGACGCAGGACGCGCCCGTCCTCGACGCCCTCCGGGATACCTATCGCAACGCGGCGCGCGGCTGGCTGGCGCGACTCGTGCCGATCGCCCAGCGACTCTTCGTGTTGCTCGCCGGCATTGAGTTCGCGGTGTCAGGCGCCGTTTGGGCGTTGCGGCGCGACAGTCTCGACGACATGGCCGCCAAGTTCTTGCTCAAGTTCACGCTGGTGGCGTTCCTGCTCGCGCTCATCACCAGCTTCCAGTACTGGATTCCCCCAATCATCAATGGCTTCGCTGCAGCCGGCGAGCGGGCGATCGGCCAGTCGGCCACCGTAAGCCCATCCGACATCATCGACATCGGGCGCGAGAACGCGATGGTGGTCCTGAGCACGCTGCGCTTCGGAGTGATCCTGCAGGACCCCGCCATGGCCATCTTTGCCGCGCTGTGCGCTTTCGTGCTCGCGCTGTGCTTCATGGTCGTGGCGGCGCAGCTCACGCTCGTGATGATCGAGAGCTACATCGTGCTCGGCGGCGGCGTGCTCTTTCTCGGCTTCTCGGCCTTCCGCGGCACGGCGTCTTTCGCCGAGAACCTCATCGCGTACGCCTTCCACATCGGGATCAAGATCTTCTTCCTCTATCTCGTGGTCGGCATCGGGACCGAGATCGCCCGCAGCTGGCCCGCGCTCATTCGCAGCAGCGAGCTGTTCGGGTCCGCCAGCCCGTTTTTCCAGGTCGTCGGTGGCGCGCTGATCTTCGCGATCCTGACGATCTCCGTGCCAAACATCGTTGCGGCGCGTCTGGCAGGGCGGTCGAGCGTCGGCATCACGCATGCGCTCCGCGCGCTCAGTTGACCGGGCCGTAAGGGAGACGTCGCATGGACCAAGTCCCCGTGCATGGCACCCGTGAAGTCGACGCGCCGCCGCCGCATCGCGCCAACGCAATTGTGGAGAACGCGCGTCGAGAGTTCGCGAACGCCTTCAGCGACCTGGCGCGTGGAAAGCGCAACTGGCAGGTGGCCGCCTTCGCGCTTGCGGGCGCCGTGGCACTGGAGGCCGTGGCGATCATTGCGCTTGCCGGAGCGGCGCGGGTTGTCCCATACGTAGTCCGCGTCGATCAGGTCGGCCGCGTGGAGGCGGTCGGGCCGGCCAGCCCGATGCGCGACCCGGACGCGACTCTCGTCGCGTCGCAACTCGCCGATTTCATCCGCTCCGTGCGAACTGTCCTGCCGCCGGCTGCGGTCAACGCGCAAACCGCGCTCCTCCGTCATGGCTACGCCTTCGCGACGCCGGAGGCGGCTGGGTTTCTGAATGCCTACCTCAGCGATCCGGCCCACGACCCTCGCGTGGTCGGGTTGCGACTCACTCGCGAAGTCGAGGTCACGAGCGCCCTCAAGGTGCCCGACGCGAGCACCGGTCGGGCACGGACTACGGACGCCGGCGCGCAGACGTGGCGGCTGCAATGGATGGAAACTGATCGCCCGACGCAACTCGGTGACTCAACGGCGACGACTGCTTGGGAGGGCTACGTCACCCTCCGCATCGCACCGCCAACCACCGCCGAATCGGTCCAGGAGAACCCTCTTGGGCTCTTCATCACGTCGATCGCCTGGACCCGGGTGGGACAGCAGGCACAGTCCCTTGGGCAGGCTCGATGATCGACGGCACACCGCAACCAACCCGGCCGCCACGCGCAACACTCGGCGGAGGAGTTCGCCCATGCTGAGTCCATCCCATTTCCGGCTCGCGTCCATTCTGATCGCGGTCGCGGCTGCTGCATCCGCGGTCCCACGGACGGTCCTTGCCCAGACGCCCCCGCGCGTCGATCCCCCTTCGGCGACCAGCGGGAACCAGTCGCTCAACCCGCCCGCGAACAAGCCCGCCCCGACGGCCGCCCCGCCGTGCGATTCGCTACTCGCCAGCGCGGCCCGGCGCGACGCGACCAATGGCGGTGCACTGCCAGGTGACGACAATGATATCACCATGGCGATGTGTGACTTCCTCGCGACGGGCGTTGCGCGCATCGTCCGCCAGGGGAGCTCCCTCACGTTCCCGTATGGGCACTCCCAACCGACCGTCACATGCGCGCGTCTCCGCGCGTGCGTCATCGAACTCGAGCCCGGAGAGATCGTCCTCAGTCGTATCGCCGGCGACCTTACACGGTGGGAGATCACGCCGGCGCCCGCGGGTCCCGATGGGCGCACCACGCTCGTCGTCGTGAAGCCGAAGGATTGCGATCTCACGACCAATCTCGTGCTCGCGACCGACCGGCGTATTTACGACCTGACGCTCGATTCGCCGCCCTGCAGACCCGCCCCGGGGCGGAGCACGACGAATCCCCAAGACCCGTACGCACGTCACGTCCGGTTCTACTACCCAGACCAAACAGTAGCTCAGTGGTCGCGCCCGGCGCCGCCACGCATCGACGCGGATGTCGCGGAGCTCAACTTCAACTACGACGTGCGGCGTGACAAGCACTTCCCGTGGCGGCCCGCCCAGGTGTTCGACGACGGGGCGCACGTCTACATCAAGCTCCCCGCGGCCGCCCGTCACAGAGAGGCGCCTGCGCTGTTCCTTGTTACGGAGGATGGCAGCCGGACGCTGCTCAACTATTCGGTCATCGGAGATACGTACGTCACTGACCGGCTATTCAACCGGGCCGTGCTCGTTGCCGGCGTGGATGGACGGGAACGCAAGGTCGTGATCGAACGGCGGGGTGCGCTATGAACAAACGCACAATCGAGGGGCTCCTCGACCTCTTCACGTTCCGTCGTGAGGCCGCGCACCCCACGGAAGCGGGGATGTCCGACCGCGAGGCCGCGCTTCGTCCACCCGCACCGCCGCTGGCGAAGCGCCTCAATCGCAACGCGCTCACGGTCGCGGCTGTGCTGATGGGAATGACGGTGCTCACTTCGGTGGTGGTGCTGAACACGGGCAACGGCGGCGGAAGCGCGAGCGCAGCCCCGGTCCAAGCTGGGGCACCCGTGGCCCCTCCTCTGGAGCCGACGTTTCTTGACCGACCGGTGACCGCTGCGACGGACCCCCGGACTACGATCCCCGGGACCGAGACGGGGCGGAGCGCCGGATTCTCTCCGGACGCCTATTTGCCAGCCGATGCCGGTTCGCCACCGGGCTGGGCAGTCTCCGGACACTCGCGAGAACGAGCGTATCGCGAAGCCCTCAGGCAGCCAGCCGTCGCTGCAACGGGCGACAATGCCAGGCCGCCGGATGGGCTCGCCAGCGGTCCCGCTGCGCCAACCCCTTCTCGTGACGAGTACGGCGATGCGGAGAGTCGCTTCCTCGCCTACAGTGACTCCGTGATGCAGAGCTCCATCCGTGCCGCCACGGGCGGCGGAGCGCCCGGTGGAGCTGCGGCGCCCCTTTCCGGCGCCCGGCGAGCCTTCTTGCGCGACGCGGGCGATGCAGGAGGCCGCTCGGTTATCGCGCGCCTCGAGCCCGCGGGATCTCCGTATACCATCCGGGCCGGAAGCGTGATTCCCGGGATTCTCTTGACCGCCATAACGTCCGACTTGCCGGGCGAATGTCTCGGGCAGGTGAGCCGCGACGTATACGATTCCAAGACGCAGCGCATTCTCCTCCTTCCCAAGGGCTCAAAGCTCATCTGCCGCTACGACGATCAGGTCGCGGGCGGGCAAGGCCGCCTCCTGGTCGCGTGGACCCGACTCCTCTTCCCCGACGGGCGCGGCATGACGCTCCCGGGGCTTGCACTCAAGGACGCACAGGGGCAGACGGGCGCCGTTGGCAACGTAGACAATCACATGGCCCGCGTATTCGGCCACGCCCTTCTGCTGTCCGCCATCGGCGCGGGAGCGCAGCTGAGCCAGCCGCGCCAAACGAGCATCTTTGCGGCCCCGACGGCCGGCCAGGTAGCGGCGGGCGCGGCGGGCCAGGAGCTGTCAAACGTAGCGGTCGAGATCCTCCGGCGCGGCATGGACCAAGCGCCCACGATCACGATCCCCCAGGGAGCGTCGTTCAATGTCTTTCTGAATGGGGACCTCGTCTTCGACGGCCCCTACGTTCCCGAGCCGTAGCGGGGTGGGTCGACCGTGTTTCGGAATCGCTCGTCGAATGCCGGTGCGTGGCCAATGCCATGGCCTCCGGGCGAGCACGAGACGGCTACACCCACGCCCCCGAACGATCGGCCCCTCGTCGTGCTGCTGGTGTGCTCGCTCTTGCTCGCGATGGAGGCCGGAGCGGCGTTTGCGGCTTGGCGCCTAGGAAGCCCATCGTTCCTCGGCGCACCCCTCGCCGTCGTAGCTCCAGCAATGCGCCCCTTCCTCATTCGTGCGGCTGCCGTGCTCGCGCAGCTCGCGCTCGCCCTCTGTATCGTGCCGCGCCTGCGCATCGCCTCGGCGCCGCTTCTCGCGGTTGCGGTCTGCGCCGCAATCGGGGCCGTCGGTCCGATCTATCCGCCGCATGCGCTGGTGGTCTGGCAGGCACGGTTCGGGCACGCAGGCGATATCGCCGGAGCGCTGCACGCGGCCTGGGTCATCACCAGCATCGCCGCTCTCGGTGGAACGTGGGCTGTGATCGCCGCGTGGCGCCGCCGTCGGGCCACATCGCCGTCAGCATCGCACGGATCGGCGCGGTGGGGTACCGGCGAGGCTCTCGCCGGCGAGCGCGGCCTTCTTCTCGGACGGTCGGAGCACCACGTGTTGCGCCTGGACGGGCAAGGGCATGTGCTCACGGTCGCGCCGACGCGATCGGGCAAGGGCGTGAGCTGCGTCATCCCGAACCTGCTCGATTATCCCGGGTCCGTGCTCGTCACCGATCCCAAGGCGGAGAACTACGCGGTCACAGCGCGCTGGCGCGGCGCACAAGGGCATGTCGTCCACGCGCTCGACCCGTTCGATGTGGTGGGTGGGACGGCGTCGTACAACCCGATGGAGCTGATCGACCCTGACAGCCCCGACGTTGCGGACGACGCGCGACTTCTGGCCGACATGCTCATCCTTCCCGAGGGCCGAGAGGGGGAACAGGCATTCTGGAACGAGGAGGCTCGAGCCCTGCTGACGGGACTCATCCTTCACGTCGCGGCGAGCGCGCCGCCCGAGCTTTGCACGCTCACGCATGTGCGGAGGCTCCTGACGCTCGCCCCGGACTCCGCGCAACAGCTCCTGGCCGACATGGGCCAGAGCACCGCATGTCACGGCCTCGTGGCCCGGGCCGCTGCTCGGTTACTTCAGAAGGCTGAACGCGAGCGGTCCGGCGTCGTATCGACTGCCCAGTCGCACACTCATTTCCTCGACAGCCCGCGGATGGCGCGCGCCCTCAGCACTGGGACGCTGGACTTCGGCTCCCTCAAGCGAGATCGCGTCGCCGTGTATCTCATCCTGCCCGCCGAGCGCCTGGACGGATACGCGCGCTGGCTCCGCCTCATGATCGCATGCGGCCTACTGGCAATCTCCCGCACTCGCGGACAGCCCGAGGAGCGTGTGCTGTTCCTGCTCGATGAGTTCGCGCACCTGCGCCGGATGCATCCGGTGCAGCGCGACATCGGACTGGCAGGAGGCTACGGCGTTCGCTTCTGGCTCGTCCTGCAGGACCTGTCACAGCTGCGGAGCACGTACAATGAGACCTGGCCCACCTTCCTCGCCAACGCCGACGTGCTCCAGGCCTTCGGGACCAACGACTGGGACACCGCCGAATACCTCTCGAAGATGACCGGCGAGACCACAGTTCGCGTGACGAGCGAGAACCGCTCAGCCGGCGTGAGTCGCGGCTTGCACCCGCACCGACAATACGGGACGGCCATATCCAGCGCGGAGTCCGGGCGACGTCTGCTCCTGGCCGATGAAGTGCGGCGACTGCCCGGCGAGTGGGAGCTGCTGTTCGTAAAGGGCTCTGACCCGCTCCTGGTCCGTCGTCTCAACTACTTGACCGATCCCGGCTTCGCCGCGCGCGCCGCCCCCAACCCCCTGTACGCTCCGGTTGCCGCCGCGCCGCCTGAGCTGGAGGCGCATTCGGCATGACGTCGCGAAGCGTCCTGGCTGGCGCGAGTAGCCTCCTTCTCGCCGCCGTGGTGACGTGGTTCGCCGGCGTGCGGGTAAACCTTAGTGCAAGCATGCCGATTGGCCTCTATCGAGTGAGCAGAGGACCTCCAGCGAAAGGCGTGATGGTGCTCGCCTGTCTTCCCGGGGAGGTAGCCGTGTTCGCTAGGTCCCGGAGGTACGTGCCGAACGGACGCTGTCCGGGCGGGACGGCGCCGATCGGCAAGGTTGTGCTCGCAGCGGCCGGCGATTCTGTCGAGGTGACGGGGGAAGGCCTTCTTGTAAACGGGCACCTCGTGCGGAACACGAAACCGCTGGCCGTCGATGGTGCCGGGCAGTCGCTTCCGAGGTTCCCGGATGGAACCTACGTCGTCGGCCATGATGAGGTGTGGCTGTACTCGTCGTACTCCAAGCGGAGCTTCGACAGCCGGTACTTCGGGCCGCTTCCCCTTTCGTGTGTCCTCAACCGAGTTCTACCCCTGTGGACGCTCGAGTAGCTGCAAAGGGACACAACGCACGGGGTTTCGGCGCCGAACCGTCAGGCCTGCAAGCGCACGGAACTTGCCCAAGGTCATGCGTACACACGTGGGAGGGACTCGCGAACATGACGCGTTTTGTTGACCACCGTTCATCCGAGTTGACGGCGGTTTGATAACCCCCCGGTACGATACCGTCGGGTGAGTAGCCTCAGCGGAGCCCCTTGGCTACGCTGACCGCGGCCGCAAACAGTCACGCGGCTGAAGTAAGCACCTTGGGCGCGAACCCTTGCGCGTCTGAACGTGGGTGGCCTGATGATGGACCCTTCGTCTGCGTGGCCGGCATCGGAGACGCTCGGCCAGCTAGTTCGCGAGGCACAGCGGGACGGCACGGACGCACTGGACCGTCTCCTGGCAGCGCTGCGGCCTGCGCTCGTGACGTTCTTCGAGCGGCGGTTTCCCTCCGACCTGACGGAAGACCTCGCACAGCTCGCACTCATGCGGATCGCAAAGGCGTTGCGACGGATCGATCCCGAGCGTGCGGACGCCTACACGATCACGGTGGCTCGAAATCTCCTCCGCACCGCGTATCGCGAACGCGCCCGCGACCTCGGTCGCTACATGCCGGTTAGCGCAGAATTGGCCTCAACGACCCCGGCTGCGGACAGCCAAGCGGAGTACGAGGAGCTAGTGCTGGCCGTTCACCGCGCGGTACTCACCAAGCTCCCGCGTCCGCTACAGGAGATCATGTCTAGGGTTCTCGAGGACGAAAGCCCTTTGCAGATCGCCGATCAACTCCATATGAGTCCGGTCACCGTGCGGACGCGCCTCATGAGAGCGCGGTGGATTCTGCGCCGAGAGCTGGTTGCGTTTACGTCGTGCTGTCGTTCGCGAGTTGGTCCTAAGTCCGATGGGGACGAGGATCCTGCTGGGTCAGTGGCCTCGCCATAGGCAGGGCTTTCCTAAACGCACAGCAGTCACCGGCCGCGTCCAGTTCAATTCCGATGCGCGTCAGGTTCGGTAGAACCGGAGGTGCACTACCTCAAAAGCGGTACTCGAACGAGAGATTGATCCAGTCGCTCGAACCGGCGATCCCCGAGCGGCCCAGCCGGTAGTAGCGATACTCGGTGACGTGGACGGCGAACGGCAGCCGCGCCACGTGCAATCCGGCGAGCGTCACGTAGCGGCCAGGATAGGGACGGAGCTTGGGTTGCTCGCCGCCGTTGACCGTTTTCCCGCCTTCTGCCAGGGCCATATGGGTCACGTGGGCGACGCGTCCCATCAACGAGAAGTAGGCGCGTAAGCCCCTCGTTCTCGACGGGGGTGGCGTCGTCGGATCGATGTAGACGGGATCGAGCATGATTCCCCAGCCGGGCGGGTCGGGCGCTTTCGTGAATCCCAGCGGCAGCCCCCAGCCGAAGCGGTACTCGACCTGGCCCCAGATCAGCGTCTCGACATTTCCAAGCCCGACGTGGCTCCCGACCGACAGATCGTGGGCGAAACGGCCCGGCGTGAAGTACCGAGCCGGACGGTCGACGAAGAGCTTGTACCGGTACTCGTAGTTCACGTTGAACAGCGCCCGGTTCACGAGCTGGTTGTCCCACCCCTTGGGGACGGGGCCGAAACCGAGGTCCCCGTGCACGAACTTCTGCACGGGCTCCGCGGCGGAGCACGGCCCCATGCATCCGGCGTAGACTTGCAGGGCCGCCAACCTGCGATTGTCGTTGGCGGACCAGGACACGGCGGCGCCGAGCATCCCAGCCCACGGCGCGTCATTCGGTTGCGCCGCCGCGTTGCCGACGTCCTTGGGAGTGATAATGACCTGCGAGATTCCCACGGCCCAGCGCGTTATCGGCCCCCCGCGGCCGCCGTCGCCGAGCCCCGGCACGCGTCCGATCCACTTCGCATAGTCGGGGCCCCAGACGTCGTTCAAACGCGAGTGCACCTGCACGCTCCACCCCGCCGTGAACGAATTGTCCTTCCCGAGAAAGACGTCGTTGTCGAAGTCGAAGCGGACGACGGAGAGGCTGCGGAGATCGCGGCTCGCGCCCTGTGCAATGAGCAAGACCGACGCCAGGAAGAGCAAGATGGGCTCTCCCGTTCATTCCTTGAGGAGCCGCTCGGTGAGCACGATCTCCACGACACCTGCCACCGTCTCCTGGCGAGCCCAGTCGCGCTGCAGCTCGCTCGCGAACGAGACCCAACTGATGGGCTGGCCGCCTGCTTGCACGACACGCTCGAGGCCGGCGCGATGCGCCTCGAGGGAGGTACCGCCGATCGCATCGACGACGGGATACACCTCGTAACGCTCACGCAACGCGTCGAGCGCGGGGAAGGCCATGCAGATCTCCGTCCACAGCGCGCAGAAGATGAGTTTGCGCCGACCGGTGGCGCGCACGGCGCGAACGAAATCGGCGTCCTCCCAGGCGTTGATGCTGGTTCGATCGAGCGGAGGGTTGTCCCCGAGCAGCTCCGCGAGTGGTGCAACGGTCGGCTTGCCTCGGCCCGACTTGACGTTGACCGTCGAGTGCACGATCGGAAGGCCAAACACCCGGGCGATCTTCACCGTCGAGACGATGTTCTTGACGAGGAGATCACGGTCCATCGAGCGCACCGCGCCCACCTGCGCCGGCTGGTAGTCGATCACCACCATTGCCGCGTTCTGGGGTGTGATGAGATGATCGCTGATCGGATCGCGGATCATGCTAGGCATTGGCTGCTTTTCTCCTTTGTCATCCATTCACGGATGTAGCGCGGGCAATTGACCAGCTCGATGCCTTCTCCTTCAAGCGCCGCGAGGAACTGCACCACCGCCCAGTCCACGAGCGTCGCCTCGCTCAGGTCGAACGCGAGCCGCGGGCGGTACGGGCGGATCTCCGCCTGCAGTTGCGCGAGGTGATCTTCGTCGATCTGCCCGCTGAGCCGGAGGAACGCGGTCTCGCCGTCGGAAGCGTTTCGATTCTCAGGGTCATTTGCCGATCAGCGCAGCCTCTCGGCGAGGAACGCACCGATGGCATCCAGCGCCTGTGCTGCCGCCTTTAATCTTCCGATGCTTGCGGGAAACCCATGTGGCATCCCCATCCACACATCAGCTCGGGCATCGACGCCTGCGGCAACCGCACGCTCCACATATCGGAGCGAGTCGTCCAGCAACACTTCGTCGTCACCGACGTGAATGCGGGTGGAAGGCATGTCGGCGTATCCACCGTGAAGGGGCGAAGCCAGTGGTTGTCTCGCGTCGGCGCTCCCCAAGTAGGAATGCACGAGTTCCGCGACCTGCGGACGAGTAAACAGGGGATCGGCATCCGCGCGCGTCTCGTAGCTCGCGCCCGAAAGCGTCAGGTCGGTCACCGGCGATACCACGGCAACGCCGACGACGCCGGTAACGCGCGACGCGAGTCCGAGGGCCAGATTGCCTCCCGCGGAGTCTCCGGTGAGCGCAATCCGGTGCACGTCCCGCTCGGCAAGTCCTTGGTAGCATGCTCGCACGTCGTCCGTGGCAGCCGGGAATGGATGTTCGGGAGCAAGCCGATAGTCCGGGATAAAGGCCCTCGCTCCCGCTCTCGCGGCGATCTGCCCGACAAGATGGCGGTAGGCGTTGGCGGAGCCGAGGGTAAACCACCCACCGTGCAGGTGGACGATCGCCTCGCCTCGCCGCCAATCCGCCGGATGTACCCACAGTCCCGGTACGCCGCCGAGGGTGTCCGCTTCGAATGTCACGCCGGCGCGTGGTACGACGCTCTCCATGAGCGCGTCGTACTGTGCGCGGGCTTCGATTCCTGCTCGTGCGCCCTTGCTGGAGCTCAGCATGGCGCGCATGGCGGCGGTGACTTTTGCGTCTTCGGGATCGAGTGGATGTATCACGACCGGCGCGCCCAGTCGGCGAGCTTCGTGAGCGTGCGGCCGAACTCGCGTTCCAGACCGGCGATGTCGGCGCTGTAGCCGACGCGCTCGAACCACTCCAGCATCAACGCCGTATCCTCGCTGTACTGGCGGACCTGTTCGATGGGCGTCTGCGCGAACGCAATCGGCCGACCCAGCGCCTGCGTCAGGATCGCCGCCACCTCCGGCATCGTTCGTACGTCACCGGCGAGATCGATCTCGCGGCGGTTCAAGGCGGCGGCCGCGGTGAACGCGCGCGCGCCGAACCAGCCAATGTCGTCCACCGCAATCATCTGGAGCCTCGTGCCTGGCCCGAGCGCCCAGGTCAGCGTGTCGCCCTGGAGACTGTAGGGCGCCAGCAGGTTCTCCATGAAGGCCACCGGACGCAGGATCACATGCGAGGGAAAGCCGAGGCCGCGCACGGTTTCCTCGATGCGCCACTTGTTGTCGAAGTGCGGGATGCCCGTCCGCTTGTGCGCCGATCCCACGGATGTGTAGACGTAGTGTTCGACACCGGCCTCGCGCGCCAGCGTCGCCAGACGCTTGCCCTGCGCCTCTTCCCGCTCGACGCCCGCCTCCCACGTGTTCTGCACGCCGAAGACGCCCCACGCGCCGGCCAACGCTCGGCGCAGCGTCGCCTCGTCGTCGAGATCGCCCTTGACGACGTCGACGCCGTGGCGCGCCAGCGCCGCCGCCCGCTCGCTCTCCGGCTTGCGCGTCATGCCGCGCAAACGGAATTCGCTGCTCTTGAGCGCCTGCGCGACCGCGCCGCCCTGATGGCCGGTCACGCCCGTGATGAGAATCGTGCGATCGTTCGCCGGGCTCACGGATGCACCCACGAGGCGAAGCCGAGGTCGAGGCGGAGCGACTCCATGACCCAGAAGGTCGTGCTGGCGGTAAAGACATCAGCGGCGGCGAGTACTCCCGTGTACTTCGCGATCACTGGCGCGGCAGCGGCATCGGTGCACGCATCCAGATAACCCTTGACCCCTGCCCAGGCGTTCTCGCCGTACTTTTGGAAATAGGGGGTTGGATCGATCGTCGGCAGCGTCTTCCTGACGCTGTCGGCGATGTCGGCCATGTACCGTTGATGCAGCGTCACATCGTCGCGCGTGCCGAGCCTGCCGAGGTGGCCGCCGATGAAATGCTTCCATGGGTACGCGAGCGCTTTCTCCGGCGCCGCCATGTACCCCACAACGTCCTCGGTGAGATTGCAGATGTAAACCGGCGCCCAGCCCGAGTTCACGATGTCGACGAGCATCAGCGTGTCGTGATCGGGCAGGTGGATGTAGATGTTGTCGGGCGAGTGATTGGATCCCTGCCAGGCCAGCTCGATGCGACTGCCGCCGATGTTCAGCGTGCGGCGGTCCTGGAAGATTTCCTCCGGCGCGGGCCTCGCCGTATCGTTGTCCCGTATCAGGAGCCGTCGCGTTTCCTCATGCCCGATGCGAACGACGTTCTTGCCGAACAGCGACGACGCACCCCCGTGATCGGCGTGGTGATGCGAGTAGATGAGATACTTCACCTTGTTGCTGACGCCGTTGGCGGCGGCGATTTCGTCCACCGCGCGCTGAATGTTGTGGCCAATCGTCGGCGGCGCGTCGAGCAGCACCACGCCGTCTTTGGTGGTTAAAAACGCGCACTGATACGTGGCGTCGGTGACCCAGTAGAGATTCTTCTCCACGCGTCCCACGTAGTAGCCTTGCGCGTTGAGGGCTGGGCCCAGCGCCGATCGAGGGACCGGCGCATAGTCGGGGAGCTCAGGGGTGCGGGGACGATTCGAGCTCGGCATGGTCTGGTTCAGCGCCGCGCCGGCGGCGCCGAGCCCAGCGAGCGTGAGAAACGTGCGGCGCGGGACGTTCGGGCTCACAGCCAGTCCTCCTTACTCTGTGGGGTTGAATGAACATTCCAACCGATCAGCGGGTACGCACGACCACCTTGTCCTCACAATGCTTCGTAGGGCTCGTAGATGCGTACGGGGCTGCCGGCGAGGGCCGTTCGCAACTGCGGGCTTGGCATGCCCAACAGCTCCCCTGAGCCGGAGGAGACCTGGGACAGCGCAGCCGTCAAAGCGCCGAGGTTGGCGGCATGCTCGAGCAATGCGGCAGAGTCGCGATAGCGCTCGTAGACGATGCACTCCGAGAAGTCCGCGTTGAAGAACGTCTCGTACTGCAGCGTGCCGGTGTCCTTCGCCCTAACAACGGCGAAAAACTGAGCTTGCAGGTCTTTGAACTCCTGCTGTTTGCCGGGATGAATGTTGAGCCTCGCAACGCCCTTGATCTCGATCATGCAGATGAGGATGGCAATTGTCGTTCCGTTGTAAGGTGTTGAGTTCACAAGCATTTCCGGACGGTCGCGCTGGCGAGATCCTGACAATGGTGAAAAGCTGGACAATTCAGAAGTCTTCCTCGGCCGCTATCAAGGCGCGGATGTATGCGGGACAGTGGTGAAGCACCACGCGCGCATCTCTTTCGCGGTCGCGCAGTAAGCGCACCGCTTCACGATCCGCCAAAATCAGGTCGGTCAGGTCGAGAGTGACGACGGCACCTCTCGGCTCTGCATCAATCAATTGGCAGAGTTCGCCGACGTTCTCAGTATTGAGGGAACCGCTGATCGTAAAGACCACCGGCCCATCCATTGCGCGGTGAATCTTCAGCAACGCCATAGCTGCGTGGAGCAGTGCAACTGCCGGGCCACCTTCCCCAATCATGGGCGCTTGGTCCCCATGCGGAAGCGCGCCTTGTCTATCTTCAGCGCTTTGATTTTCGATTCCAGGGTGGAACGCGGAATCCCCAATCGCGTAGCGGCTCCTGAAGGCCCGAACACACGTCCGCCGCACGCTCGCAGAGCGTCCTCAATGATCGCCTTCTCCTGCGCCGCTACGGCTCCAGCCAAGCCGAGCCGAGTGTCCATCCGGGGCGCCGCGGAGAGCCAACTCTCGTCGACCTGAAGGTCCTCGGTGTCAGAAACGATCACCGATCGTTCAATCACGTTCTGTAGCTCGCGGACGTTTCCTGGCCAGGGATACGCCCGCAGCTGGTTCAGCGTCCGCTTGCTGACCCGCCGGAAGGTCTTCCCGGCCTTCCGAGCGTAGCGCCCGATGAAGTACTCCACCAACACGTGAATATCATCCTGCCGTTCGCGAAGCGCTGGCATTTCGACCGGAAATACATTGAGCCGGTAGAAGAGGTCTTCGCGGAAGGCGCCCTCGACGATCGCCGCCTGCAGGTCGCGATTGGTTGCGGCGATGACACGAACGTCCACATGGATCCGCTCCTGTCCTCCGACCCGCTCGAACTCCCGCTCTTGGAGAACCCGCAACAACGCGATCTGCATCTCTGGTGACAATTCACCAATTTCGTCCAGGAAGATCGTGCCACCATCCGCCAGCTCGAACCGGCCCAGACGTCGCTGGGTGGCGCCGGTGAAGGCGCCGCGCTCGTGACCGAAAAGCTCGGACGCGATCAGATCGCGCGGAATGGCCGCGCAGTTCACGGCCACAAACGCCCTGGAGGTGCGTGGGGATCGCCGGTGAATGGCTCGCGCCAGGAGCTCTTTGCCGGTGCCGGTCTCGCCGGTGATGAGAACGGTCGAATCGCTGCTGGCCACCTTGGAGACGCGGGACAGCACGGCCGTCAGCGCTGGCGAGGAGCCAACGATCTCTTCGAACATCGAGGCTGTGTCAATTTCCTCGCGGAGCGCCACGTTTTCCTCTCGCAACCGCTCCTCGGCGCGCTTGCGATCGTCGATATCAGTGCAGGAGATATACGAGCGGATGATCTGGCCGTCTTCGTCGCGCACCGAATTGTACCGCGCGAGAAACCAGCGGTAGACACCATCGCTACGGCGCACGCGCTGTTCCGCTTCGAAGGGCATCCCAGCCGACAGTGCCCGCTCTGCAAGCGGTTTGATTCGTTCGAGATCGTCGGGATGCGTGTGGGGTCCACCCTCCCTCCACTCGTCGACGCTGACGCCGGCGTACTCAAGGCAGGTGCGGTTGGCGTACAAAGGCTCGAACTGGGGTCCGAAGACACAGATCAGTTGTGGCGCGAAATCCAGCGTTTGCCTGAGCTCCATTTCACTCTTGCGAAGCGCTTTCATCAATTCCTCGTGCTCGGTCACATCGATCCCGGTCCCGACAAAGTGGACCACACCGCTGTTTGTGGCTGCCGTGCCGACGCACCGCACATGACGAATCGATCCGTCTGGACGCACGATCCGCTTGGTGAAGTCGAATCCGCGAAGCTCGGCCAGCATCGCCTGGATTTGCTGCGTGACGAATTCCCGATCGTCCGGATGTACCAGTGCGATGTAATCCTGGGTGCTCGGCGGCGGACTGGCGGGATCCAGCCCATGAATCGCAAGCAACTCCGGAGACCAATGCTCAAAGCCAGCTGCGGTAAAGGCCCAGCTTCCCGTGTGCGCGAGGCGCTCTCCCGCTGCCAGATAGAACTCGGCTTGCTTGCGTTCGTCGATGTCGAAGTTGATCCCGATCCAGCAGAGGAGCGCTCCGTCGTTCCCTCGAAGAGGTTCAGTGCGACTCACGAACCAGCGGTAATTGCCCTCGCCGTTACGGACGCGAAAGCTCACCTCACCGGGGCGACCGGTCTTCAGACACTCTGACCAGACTTTCCGGGTCGCTTCTCGATCGTCCGGGTGCAACATCGGAAGATGGGAATCCCAGGCCGCGCCGGTGTCGGCTCCGAATCGAAGCGGATGGTCCTCCGGAAGTCCGAGGTATGCCGCACTTCGTTCGTTGATGAAAGTCAGGCCACCCGAGGGAGCGGCGTACCACGTGTACGCGGGAATCACGTTCAGTGTGGCCTGCAATTGTGTTTCAAATGCCTTGTCCATTTGATCCGCCCCCATCCGATTCGTTGTCCAGTATTTCGCCATTGTCTAATTATCGCCAGTCGACTCTGATGAGGACGTCATGTGATACCAACAGTTTACGAGCTGGACCGGCATTTGCCATCTGCCTTCGTGAATCCATCGTGCTAAGACCATACCGCAGCGCGGCACCCATCGCCTTTCCAACATCGAGGACACCACACATGCCCAACGACGCGAAGATTTGCCGTGCCAGCCGCGCTTTCGTGATGCTGTTGCTGGCGACATCGCTGTGTGTCGCCACAGAAGCGCAGGCCCAGAACCTGCCACCGCTTGCGACGCATCTCAATCCGAGCGAAACCGCGCTTATTCTCGTCGATTACCAATATCCGTTCACGAATCCGGCGGGCGACAGTTACGCCGTGGTGAGAAAAGACATTGAAGGTGGGATGCTGGATCGGACCGTCAAGTTAGTCAGGAGAGCGCGCGAGCTCGGCGTTTGGGTCATCCACGTTACGGAGGGCTACACGGGGGATTATCGCGAGCTCGACCCCACTAATCCTGGCGGTTTTCATCGGTTTGGAATCCTAGCGCAAGCCTTCAAGACCGGCACCCCGAAGGCGGCTTCCTATCCTCCGCTGCTTCCCGGACCGAATGATAAGGACCTGATTTTGGCGCCGCGCATCCAGAGTTCAGCTTTTGGCGGAACCGGTTTGAATGAGATTCTTCGCTCACGCGGGATCAAAAACATCGCCGTGGCCGGGTTCACCATCGACGTGTGCGCCTATGCGACGGTGACGGCCGGCTATGATCTCGGCTACCACGTCTATGCGCTTAAGGAGTCCATGGCGGGGTATACCCAACCGCTGTCTGAGATGATGCTGAATAGCGTGTACATCCTGTGGTCGCAGGTCCTCAGCAATGACGACTTCATTGCCCTGGTGTCGCCAGAGGGCAAGTGACGAGTTCGATTGCGCGTGGCAAGCCAACTGACGAGTGGCATGCACGGCGGCTCAGCTTCGAAGCCGAAGCGCTGGTTCACCTCGACGCGCTGTTCCGGGTCGCGCTCCACTTTGTGGGAAACACCGCAGACGCGGACGACCTGGTGCAGGACACGCTGTTCCGCGCGTATCAGGCCTGGGATCAGTTCGCGCGCGGCACCAACGCGAAAGCCTGGCTGATCACCATCCTCCGCCATGTGTTCATCGACGCGTACCATCGCGAGGCCCGCCGCCGGCAGACTCTGAGCTCCGCCCCCCCGCCGTCGGACGAAGCACGCGTCCCGTTCTTCGATGATCTCGTGGACGACCAGGTGGTCCACGCCATCGACGCACTGCCCCTGCCCTATCGGGAAGTCGTCGTGTTACGCGACATCGAAGACCTGCATTACGCCGAAATGGCGACCGTGCTCGGCGTTCCGGTGGGGACCGTGAGGTCGCGCCTGTTCCGAGCGCGCGAGATCCTGAAAGAGAAGCTGCTCGACTACGCGGTGAGCACCGGAGTGATCAAGCGATGAGCCCGGATCTTCCTCCTCCCTGACCACCTGGCTAGTGGTGCGCTCGCACCGAGCAGTGCACCCTTCGAGAGCACACTCAACTCTCGAACCATGGGTGATCCCGTGACCGATTCTCGCTCCAGCATCGCCGCACTTTCCGACCAGCTCGCCGACGCCGTCGCGGCGGCGGGCGCTTCAGTGGTGGCCGTTCACGCTCGGCCGCGCTTGGCCTCCACCGGCGTGCACTGGAAGGACGGCGTCGTCGTAACGACCGAAGGCACCGTGCGGCAAGAAGAAGACATCGCCATCTCGCTCCCGGATGGCAAACGCATTCCGGCGACGTTTGCGGGCCGCGACCGCGGGACGGACCTCGCGGTGCTGCGCATTCCGCCTGGATCGCTCCCCGTCGCCAAGCTCGGCGACCCCGCCGTGCTCCGTCCCGGCAATCTCGTGCTCGCCCTGGCGCGTCTCGACGAGGGTGGCGCGCGGGCCGCATTCGGTGCCGTCAGCGCGACCGGCGGCAAATGGCGCGCCTGGAAAGGCGGCGAGATCGATCGCTGGCTGCAGTCGGACCTCACGATCTACCCCGGTTTCGGCGGCGGCCCGCTGGTCGACTCGAGCGGACAAATTCATGGCATCAACTCCGGTGCGCTGAGCCGTCCCCTGGCGACCACGATTCCGGTCGCAACGGTCAACCGCGTCGTCGCCCAGCTGCTCGAGCGCGGCTACGTCCCGCGCGGCTGGATCGGCGCCGCCATGCAACCGGTGCGTCTCGATGAGGGCGACGGATTGTTGCTCGTGTCGATCGAGAAGGACGCCCCTGCGGCGAAAGCGGGATTGCTCCTGGGCGATGTCATCGTAACGAGCTTCGATCAACTGCTCGATGTGCTGAGTGACGATTCGGTCGGGAAGAAGGTGAGCCTCGACGTCGTGCGCGCCGGTAAACCGCGCAAGGTCGAACTGCTGATCGGCGAGCGACCCCGCAGGGGCGGGCGGCGGTAAACGTGCCGAGCGGACCGTTTCTCGGTGACGCGGCAGCGCGGCTGCGCGCCAGCGTGGTCGCGATCGTCAACGGCGGGCACGGCGCCGGCTTTGCATGGCGAGACGACCTGTTCATCACGAGCGCGCACGTCGTCTCGTCGCGCAAAGCCGTTGTGGTGACACCCGACGGGCGCGCCGTCCCAGGCACCGTGGTCGGCCGCGACGTGGACCGCGACCTCGCGCTGCTCCACGCGCCCGGGGCTCGCGTAGCGGCGGTGACGTGCGGCGATCCGTACGCGCTGCGGCCCGGCGCTCTGGTGTTCGCCGTCGGTCATCCGCTGGGCGTGAAGGACGCCGTGAGCGTCGGCGTATTCCAGGCGGTCGGGGCGGTGCCGCGAGGTTATGGAATGAAGAGCCCCTCTATTCCCTGGGTCCAGGCGGACGTCACCCTGGCGCCCGGGAACTCTGGCGGCCCGATTGCCGATGTAGAGGGGAATGTCATCGGTGTCGCCGCGATGATCGTCTCGGGGCTGGCGCTGGCAGTTCCGGCGCCTGATTTGGAAGGACTACTTTCGAACTCGTAATGAAGCTGCGCGTGTATCTCGACCTCTCCAACGCCGTGACGCGCCGCCGCGTGATCGCGTTGCTTCGGGCTGACGGGGAGGTCGCGCTCGTCGGGACCGCCGAGGACGCCGACCTGGTGGTGAGCGAGCGCGTTGTTCGGGCGGCCGCGCCAGACGCGGTCGCGCCAGGGGGCACCGCGCTCACCGCGCGCGAGCTCGAGGTGCTGCGGCTCGTCGCCCGCGGGCTCAGCAACAAAGAAATCGCCGCGGACTTACGGATCACGACGCACACAGTCAAATACCACCTCGCCGCCGTGCTCGAAAAACTCGGCGTCCGCTCGCGCACTGAGGCGGTGTCACTCGGCGTTCGCACAGGCCTCGTGCCGCTCTGATTTGGGCCGATGCCCTACTTCCTACCTCTTTCAACAAAGCGCGCCACTGCATGGACCTGTTTTTCGCACCCATCAGGAAAGCAGGTCCTTCGCTACGCGCGCGTTCCGCGCGCTTCGCTCAGGATGACACGCGGCGCCCTTTTCGGGGCAGGGGGAGAAGGAGAAAGGAGAACGTTTCGGAGCCTAGCCGTCCGTCGTCAACCGAATCCCGCTGAATTGCCAGCGCGCGTCGGGAGGGAAAAAATTGCGGTAGGTCGACCGGATATGCGATACGGGCGTCGCGCACGAGCCGCCACGCAACACGACTTGGTTGCACATGAACTTCGCGTTGTACTCGCCCAGCGCACCCTCCACCGGGCGATATCCGGGATAGGCGAGATAGGGGCTGCCGGTCCACTCCCACACGTCACCGAAGAACTGCGTCTCCCCGTCGCCCGGGACGGGATGGAAACGACGGCTCTCCACGAAATTGCCGGCTGAGGGCCTGTCCCTCGCAGTGACCTCCCACTCCGCCTCCGTTGGCAGCCGGGCACCACTCCACCGCGCAAACGCATCGGCTTCGTAGAAGCTGACGTGACACACGGGCTCGGCGCCCTCCAACGGACGGAAGCCCGTGAGCGTGTAGGTCCACCATGCCCCGTCCTGCTCCGCCCAGTACAGCGGCGCGTCCCACCCGCGCTCCCGCGTCGCCGTCCAACCATCGGACAACCACAGCTCGGCGCGCCGGTATCCGCCGTCCGCAATGAACGCCAAATACTCGGCGTTCGTGACGAGCCGGTTCGCGATCCGGAACGGCCGGATCAGCTCGTCGTGCCGGGGATACTCATTGTCGAAGGCGAATGCCGAGCCCTCGTGGCCGATCGCATGGATGCCAACGACTCCCTCGAGCCAAGCGACGGCGGGAGCGGTACCTGCCGTGGGTGGTCGCGGGGCCTCGCGATACACCGGGCGCAACGGATTCTGCGACAGCAGGTACTTCACGTCGGTCAGCATCAGCTCCTGATGCTGCTGCTCGTGATTCAGACCCAGCTCAAGGGCGGCCGCTGGGAAAGCACCCGAGTCCAGCAGCCGCGCCATGGCGGCATCCACGTGCGCGCGGTACTCGAGGATCTCGGCGACCGTGGGACGCGTCAGCAGGCCACGGTGCGGCCGATACCACTGTGGACCGAGCGTGTTGTAATACGAGTTGAAGAGATACTCGAACTGCGGGTGGAACGGCTGATAGCCCGGCGTGCCCTTGAGAATGAAGGTCTCGAAGAACCATGTCGTGTGTGCCAAATGCCACTTGGTCGGGCTCGCATCGGGCATCGGTTGGACGGCCATGTCCTCCGCGGCGAGCGGCGCGCTCAACGTCGTAGTGGCCTCGCGGACGGTCTGGTAGCGCCCCGCGATATCAGTCATCACGATTGCGACGCAGCAGCAGGAGTGCGTAGGACCGGGCAGGGTCGGTGAACGTCTGCAGGGTCTCCAAGTCGAAGAGACCCAGATACTCGTGCAGCTCCGTGAGCTCGAACTTGCGGCTGATTTCCGTCATGACGCGTTCGCCGGCCTCGAGCGTGATCGTCCGACCGAGCGGCGCCAGGCGTATTTCCTGGTGGCGCGTCATGCGGGCGAATATCTCGACGCGCTGCCACTCGGGGCGGTACGCCGCTTCGTGGTCGATGCCGCCCAAATCGATTTCGCTCCCCAGCTCGCGGTTCATCCGCGCAAAGATGTTCTTGGTGAAGGCGGCGGACCATCCGGCGGCATCGTTGTAGGCGCGATCGATCGTCGCGGCATCCTTCACGAGGTCGACGCCCAGCAGCATGAAATCGCCGGGCGAGAGCGCACAGCGCACGTTGCTCCAGAAGACGTCGGCCTCTGTCTGATTGAGGTTGCCGATCGTGCTGCCGAGAAACAGGAGCACGAGGGGCGACAGGCTCGGCAGCAGCGGAAACACGCTTTCATAGGTGCCGTGCACGCCACGAACGGCCAAGGTAGGGGAGGGGTACCGGGCGGCCAGCGCGCTGGTCGTCTCGGCGAGCGCCTCGCCGCTCACGTCGACCGGGACATAGCGCGCGGCACCGTAGCGGCGCAGGTACGCCGCAATGATCCGCTCGGTCTTGCGGGCGCTTCCCGCGCCCAGCTCCACCAACGTCGCGTCCCCTGTGATTTGGGCGATTGCATCGGTCGATCCATCCAGCAACGAGATTTCGGTTCTCGTGAGGTAATACTTGGCGTCTCGGTGATG